>Ga0181473_100144_pt1 | contig 13672 bp, 9 predicted proteins | sample In2P11_FD_119089 | JGI IMG/M metagenome (GOLD analysis project Ga0181473, IMG submission 119089) | Clean room microbial communities from NASA Spacecraft Assembly Facility at Jet Propulsion Laboratory, Pasadena, California, USA -... ... | reverse complement strand
AGGCTTTAGTGAATTCTGTCGTTGCTGGGCTGTAGCCTGAGGCCCCGAAGGAGACACAGAGGTCGATAGGGATGATGGGGAGCCAGGCGAGGAGTTTGCGCCATGTTTGCCAATTTCTTGGGTCCTCTAGGTCGTTGGGGGAGAAGTCTACAGTGTGTTGGGTTTTGGAGTCGTGTATGCTATTAGCGGCGATGGAAATGGGTTCCATGTCGAAGGGCCCAAGGGCTAGGGGTAAGAAGATCAGGGAGGTACGAGATATTGGAGACGATGCACGAGGATATAGATGCTCATCATGGAAGTCGGCTGCACCATGGGGCGACTCATAACTTGCCGGAGGCAGATCAGCTTCACATCGTGATGAGTTTACTGAACAACCAATCTGTGCGCCGCCGTTGAGCGTTTGAAGGGTACGTCATGGTTGAGTATTGCGTGGTTGTGTTTGCAGTTTCCTCTTTCGGCTCCTGAGCAACGAACAGGATGCACGAACATCACCGCCGGCTGCACGTGAGATGTACGTGATCGCTTCGTACCTCTTTCATATTTCCATTGCGGCGTCTGACAAAAAGCGATGTTGGTCAACGGAAGGAAGAGGGTTTGAGGGGTTGATCTGGAGAGAGAACCACGGCTCTTGGCGCAGACAAGCTTCACTTCCCAGCATCGAAGGATTCGCGGTCAGCACGACATCTCAATCAGCGATTGCCTCGGTCACCGCGCAGCATGAGTTCAATGCTGTATGCGCCAACAGGCGCCAAGCCAAGCTCAGTCAATGCCGCATACAGCGAAGGCAGAACATGAACTCGCCAACCTGCCCAGCTCGACCGCTACCGCGATGGAAGAGGAGGATACGATGGACAGCGCACACGGCGATGCATACGCCGAGATGAATGAAAATGGCGTTACGGACAACGACATTGACACTGAACACAACGCCCGCCCCAATCGCCGTACATTGCGCAAACTGGACTTCATACTCCTCCCGTTCCTCGCACTACTGTTCCTGCTCAATAGCCTGGACAAGAGTAATGTCGGCAACGCGGAGAGCGCAGGCTTCACCCACGACGCAGGCCTCTCCGCGGGCGATCTGAACACAAGCCTGGCATTCTTCTTCGCCTTCTTCGTCGCGCTACAGCCCGTAGGCGCCGCATTGGGGAGACGGTATGGTATGGCAAGGTGGGTGCCGGCTTGCATGAGTTTGTGGGGCCTGTGTACCATCTTGCATATATGGGTCAGGCGGAGATGGCAGCTTATCTGCTTGAGAATCGCTGTTGCGAGTTTGGAGGCTGGATTCTACCCGACCACAGTGAGCTATCTGAGCTTGTTCTACACGAGGTACGAGTTCGCAGTGAGGTTAGGCTTCTTCTACGGTCAGACTGCGGTCGCGGGTGCATTGGGCGGTGTATTGAGCTGGGTGGTGTTCAGTCATTTTCCAAAGCAGCCTTCTGCGCCGGAGCTGCCGCCGTCACAGACGGTCGTTGTTAGGGACGTAAGTGGAGATAGCTGGAAAGCCTGGGAGGTACTGTTCTTGATTGAAGGATGCACGACCATGCTTGTTGCGCTTATTGGCTTTCTCTGGCTGCCTCATAGCGCGGATTCAGCGTGGTTCCTCAACACTGGGGAGAGAAAGTGGGCGGAGGAGCGCATACGGCTGGACCGAGACAACGCTACGCCTGCACGGAGACGAAGAGCGAGCAAAGCGCCTGACGATCACGGTCATGACGATGATGAGACTTCTCACAGGCCTTCAATCTCGTTCTCCTCCGACCCGGAAAACAATGCGGAAGCGCAGGCCTACCACCGTCTTCTCGACAGTCACGACGATGCTACAGCGAGATCACGCCAGCGTAGAATATCGACCGTCTCCGCCATATCTGTGACCGCTGACGCCGGTCTCACCCACCATGACGTCCTCTCGGCCTTTCTGAACTACAAGATTTGGCATCTTCTTGTATGCAACATCTTGTCAGCCATCCCGGCAACAGCCTTCGGCGTCTTTTTGCCCCTCGTGATCAAACAGCTTTCCCCATCTCTCAATTTGTCACCAGCAGAGTCCAACCTACTCTCCGCACCACCTTTTGCCTTCGGTGCCCTCGCACTCTTGCTGTTCACGACTTGGTCCGATCGTTCACACCAACGCATCGCTCCTATCCTCTGTGCACTCGGCGTGCTGCTTATTGGGCTTACGATAACCGTTGTATCTGGCCGAGAGAATTATGTACTTCGTTACATCAGTCTGTGCATCTTACTGTCCGGATCGTACATCGCTAGCCCTCTCACTGTCGCGTGGCTCACGAACAATACCCCTGAACCAGGAAAACGAGCTATTCTGCTGGGCATCAACGGTTGGGGCAACCTGGCAGGCGTGTTCAGCGCGCTGCTTTTTAGTCCCGCGGACAGGGAGAACGGCTATATACGGTCTTTCACTGTCACTCTTTTCTGCGTGGTCGGTGCCTTCGCAGGCTATATCGCTTTCTGGGTGCTTGTTGTAAGAGAAAACAAGTGGCGGGTGGACGTCACAGCTTTATGGAGCACGGAGGAGAAGGAGAGGGAGGAAGTGCTAGGGGACATGCCTTTACCTGGGTCTGCTAGTGGTGCGCAGCGAGTGCTGAAAATTTCGAGACTACGACGTGTAGCGGAGAGACTCGGGCTGCAAGATGGTAGGAGAGGAGATGAGAAGATGACATTTAGGTATGGTCTGTAAGCCACTTGAGCCCTAGGCTGGTCACTACCTCATACCTCTCTACGACTTTGCTACGCAGTGCCGTGCTGCCTTAGGCACTCATACGTCTCGAGGCGTGAGGCCGCCCAGTGATACGTACCCAAGGCCTTGCAGCTTCGCGGCACCACCAGAGCCAGCCACTCTGGAAGCAAGTACCACTAGTCAAGATGGGCTGCGCCCGCCATATGTGCCGCGCGCCTGCATGCATGCAGCGGACTCACGTCATCTGGGTGCCGTTTCCCACACTAGATTGACGTGGCTGTATATGCGGCAAGCGTGCAGCTACGCTAGCCCAATGTAAGCATCTTTGCACCGCCGAAGAAACACTGTGCGTACTGCACCACCAAAGCCCAGCATTACGGACTGTGCTCGCCGACTGCTTATCTGGCATCACAGCTATATAGGTACGGCATGATCTTTGTCTGTCCATATCCTTTACCTTCTCACTCGTGCTGTAACAAACGCAGCTGAACATAACCAGTCAAACTACAATCATGGCAGAGACCCGGCTCTCGTCCAACGACTTCGACTTCCACTTCCAGCCAATCGAGAACGACAACTGGTATGCATCGAACATCAATGCACACGCCCACCGTGCGATACCTCTGTCAACAGATTGGGGTTCCACATTGCATCCGACGCTATCCAGCACCACGTTCAACCTTCCGTTTCGAAGTTCGCAGGACACTCAGCACCGTCCAGATCTGGATGGTGGGCATGTCGCGGCGACAATCCAACCACTCTTCAACCAGCACAACATTTGGCCGAACGTGCAGAGCCATTCATTTGCTATGCTGCGGCGGCCTGGCTTCATCTTGCGGGAGGAACAGCTGGACTCTACCATCCGCGCACCACAATTGCCGCCGAATGACAGCTACGACACAATAATCCAAAGTCTGGACAGTGCCATGGACTTCAGTTGGGACTGCGAATATCAGCATCACGCATCTATTGTCACCAATGGTCAACAACTGCTCGACCAGCACACCACTTGGCCGAGCGTGCCAGACACATCATTCGCGCCGCCGCCGCAGTCCGGCTTCGTTATGGAAAGCGACGAGCTCGGTCATCCCATCGAGTCGCTGGAATCGCTAGCATCCCATAGGCAGAGCGGCGGCGTCACGACAATGCCTCAGGCCGGCGCTGTCACCACAATAGCGCACTCCGAAACATGTCAGACCCTCCCATCAGGGGCCGGGACAGCCATTCTTGAACGCCCAATCCAAGCATTCGTCCACGCACAGGATGTTGGCACTGCTGTCAATAGTACCGAGGCCCGGACGCACCAATCAGTCTCCTATCGCGCAAAATACCACCAAGCGCGCGCTGCCCGTCACTCCGCTAAGCCTGCAGGACAACATCGATGTCCAGTGGAAAGTTGCAATGCCCGGTTCGGTCGGAAGTTCACGCTCGAACGTCATATGGCCAATGTACACCATCAGCAGGCTTACCGATGCCCGGCCTGTTCTGAGACGTTCACTCGTAAAGACAGCACCCAAAGACACTACGTCGAGCAGCATGGAATTAAAAGTGCTTGTGTTGAGTGTCCAGATTGCGGTAAGCGGGTTCGAAAACGTTCCATCGAAGAACACACAGTGAGTCAGGCCTGTCAACGAGCACAGGCAGCCTCCGATGTTGCCGCGATGCAGAGAATGGCCCCGCGAATCGACTGCATGGGCGCTGTTGATCCTGTCATCGCTGCTGAATGGAGCTTTAGCTTCTACGTTGCTTCGCTGTACCGCAACCTGACGATGGTGGACAAAACATGTCTACGTGCGCAAGCTGCAGAGTTTTATGGTGTAGCGATGCGAGCGCTGACACGATATGTGTCCGACAGTACGGAATCCGGGGCTGCCCAGCTGTACATATGCAGCGACATCTTTAAAGCGGTCGCATTTGTGCTCGACGGCAGTCACGCCAGAGCAATTCACAATCAGACAGTTAAAGATATGCGTGGGAGATGGACACCGTACGAGTTGAAGTCATCCAAGCCTGGTGGAAACCTTATTGGCCACTGCAGGGATATTGTGAGCAAGATGAGATACGGTTCAAACGTATGCAAAGTCACGGGGTTCTACAGAGCATGTGTCCTTGCACTGGAATGGCTTGAATTGTGACTCAGGGCGGTGCGAAGCTCGACGGTCGATAGGTGCTGGTTGGACTAACTACTGACGCATTTTACTGTTTGGCCTTATGTCGATGCACCTATTCGAGATGAGATCACGACGATTGTATGTGAGGTGCAAGACCTCCTCCATCTGGAGAATTCACAGATAAGGTCTCCTGGCAGCCTTGAGTGCTCTGGGATCTGGCATGAAATCTAGCTTCTTACATCGCTCAGCCATAGCAGGAGCTCAAAGCTCAAAGCCTAATGGTAGGCTTGTTGTACTAACTCCCTGTGGGCATATTCACAAACAGTGTGTTTCCTTGCGAGCGTAGTTCCTGGTGTTTCAGGGCGGCAAGAAATCCTTCAAACAAACATACTGCACTCGAAAGAGCGTAAAATCCGCACTAATGCAGCGAGCGATGGAAGAGCCTCAACAACGCTGTGTACAGAATAACAATGCCTGCTCAGCAATACGAGATTGCGACACGGAACGAAGCGCACCAGCCGGAGGAACGGGATGACATAGCGGAGTTCTTCTATTCACCAAACCAGGCCTGCTACACATACATCGCTCCGCTTCAACGCCTTACATGCGCCTCAGCGCCGGTTCAAATGCCACGCACCTCTTGTCTACCGATACGCAGCCAAGCGTTCGCTATCTACAACCAATCCAGACGCAGCGCCATGCAGAACACAAATGAGAAACACTCGCTTCACTCCCCATCCTCCTCACTCCCTCAACTTCATCTTCTCCAAGCCCTGCTAGCCTCCTCAAGCGCCTTGTATATCGTCGGCGCCGGCTCACCACTCTGTCCACCTAGCGGCGGAGGCAGATTCCCCGGCGGCGCGGGCTCACCAGTCGGAGCGGGCTTTGTAGGTCCACCAGGCATTGGTCCACCGCCGAAGTACTTGCTGAACTCCCCTCTCTCTTCCCATGGACGCGGGCCGAGTATGCGTACCAAATCGTCGCGGGAGAGGACTTCTTTGCTAAGAAGTTCTTCGGCCACGAGACCGACTTCCTTCTTCTTCTCTGTGAGCAGGGTTTTACATTGCTTGTATGCTTCGTCAACTATCCTCTTCACCTCCGCATCGATGGCTTGCGCAGTCTGTTCGGAAAAGGGCTTCGTGAGCTGCGCTTCCTGGCTCTCGCTGCTGTCGGGGTAGTAGATGTATCCGATCTTCTCACTCATACCCCACTTAGTAACCATAGCCGTCGCCGTCCTGGTAACCTTGTTGAAGTCGTCTGATGCTCCTGAGGTGACGGTATCGAAGTGGATCTCTTCACTGACGCGGCCAGCCAGCGTCATGGCCATGCGGTCCATCATTTGCTTGACGTTCATCAACACCAAATCCCCTCCACCAGCGGGTAGGTACTGCGCGTATCCTAGTGCTCCAGAGCCACGGGGGATGATCGAGACTTTGAGCAGGGGGTCCGCGTACTGGAAGTACCATCCACAAATCGCGTGGCCGGCTTCATGGTAGGCGATGGTCTTCTTCTCCTCAGGTGTCAGGACGAGGGACTTCTTCTCCAACCCGCCGATGACACGTTCGATGGCTTTCTCGAAGTGAATCATCTTCACCGTGTCTGCGTTCTCTCGCGCGGCAACGAGCGCAGCTTCGTTGACGACGTTCGCGATATCTGCTCCTGAGAAACCCGGAGTGAGAGACGCAAGACGGCCCTTGAGGTACTCGGTATCTTCGTTCGAGACGATCTTCTTCATGTGCACAGCGAAGATTTCCTTGCGGCCTTCCATGGTGGGTGGGTCGATAGCGATGTGTCTGTCGAATCTTCCAGGACGCATGAGGGCTTTGTCGAGGACGTCTGCGCGGTTCGTGCCGGCAAGAACGACGACTTGTTCTTGCGTATTGAAGCCGTCCATTTCTGTCAAGATCTGGTTGAGGGTCGATTCGCGCTCGTCGTTGCCGCCACCAAAAGACTGCTTAGCGCGAGCTTTACCGATAGCGTCGATTTCGTCGATGAAGATGATACAAGGTGTGTTCTTGCGTGCATTGGCGAAGAGGTCTCGTACACGAGAGGGACCGACACCAACAAACATCTCCACGAATTCTGAACCAGAGACCGAGAAGAAAGGCACACCAGATTCTCCTGCCGTGGCTTTGGCGAGCAGTGTCTTACCCGTACCAGGTGGACCAGACAGAATAGCGCCTCGCGGGATCTTAGCGCCAAGCTTAACGAAACGATCAGGCTCCTTGAGGAATGAAACGAATTCCATGATCTCGAGTTTCGCCTCCTCCATACCTGCAACGTCAGAGAACTTGACCTTGATATCCGTCTCGTGATTGAACTTCTTCGCTCGCGAGCGCCCCATGCCAAAGATGCCTCCTGCGCCGCCTCCGCCTGCTCCACCGGAAGCGCGGCGTGAGAGGTACATGATGGCTCCGATGAAGAGCAGAGTAGGGCCGAACGCGAGGACGGTATTGAACCATGAGCCCTCTTCGTGGTACATTAGAGGTATACGCTCGCTGCTCGGGATGTCCAGCTCAGCTTGCGCTTCGTCCATGCGGCGCTCGAAGGCTTCGACTGAGCCAATGGAGAAGTAGTAGTAGAATCCTGGTTGTGCGGCGGGAGAGTCTGGGTACATGGATGCCACGCTGTCGCGATGGAGGTTCACGCGCACGCGGTTTCCGTTAACGACCACGAGTTTCTCGACGAGACCCTTGTCGAGGAAGGTATTGCGGAATTCCTGCCATGTAATCTCGCGACTGTTCTCAGTAGGTACAACGAGGCGGTAGAGGAGGTATGCGACGAAGGCGGAGACGAGGAAGTTAGACAAGTCGAACCGGATCTCTTTCACGTTCTTGAACATGTCCTCAGGCTGGGCGCCCTTCTTCTTACCCTCACCCTTCGTGCCCGGACCTGGCTCATCGCTAGATTGTTGCTTGGGCTGCTCCTCCGTCTTTCGCTTGTCCTTGATCTCGCTCTCCACTGTATGCCGTGCCATCTGTGTTGTCAACCGCCACAGCTTCGCGGCTCGTGCCGGGCTCATGCCTTCTTCTGTGCACTCCTTGATCGTCTCGCGCAACTCCTGTGGCATGCCCTCTTTCTTTATCCGTGTCAGAGCCTTGTCGATGTCCTCGGCCATCGACGCAGGCATACCCTTCTTCACCAGCACGAAGACATCCTCTAATGCCTTCTCTTCTTGGGCGGAGAGCTTGCTGTGACCAGGTAGTGGCGCCTCACCCTCAGGCTTTTTGTTCGGATCTGGCGGCCCTGATGACATGGGCGACTGTTGACTGTAGAGGTGCTCCATGCCCTTCGGTGCTGAGCCTGGGGTCTTGTCGACCTTCTTGCCTGAGTTGGCCTCATTTTGCTCGCCTCCGGGCTGTGTGGCGTATGGTCGGCTTCGTGCGTAGGCGTATAGTGGTCGTGGTATACCAGCGGGTCTGTTGGCGAGTGTTCGTGATAGCGACGCAGCTTCTATGAGCTGGCGCGATGACTGGGCGAGCTTCTGCGGGCGGCGGAGGAGAGTGGCCATTTTCGCGGTGATGCTAGGATGTGAGGTGTAGTGGCCAAAAGGAGATCGGAGGTATTCTCACTGCAGCTCTACCATGCGTTGCTCGAGTGTCTAGGAGGAGGAAAATGGTAGGAGGTGAGCAAAAGCAGAAACACCTGCTGATGGAGGCGAAACACGTCCCTTCGCGACAGCGAGATGCGAGATGCATGACGAGATCTCTCGCTCTGCCTTCGGCCGGAGGTCGGCTTCTGCCGCTTCCGCTCGCCTGGACGCCTCAGGCTCGCACATATCTTATCAATTCGACTTCGACTTCGACACAATACAGTGCAACGTCCCAGGCTCCTACAACGACTCTGCATTAGCATGTGCCACATGTTGCGCTGTTGAAACCTTCTCGATGTTGCTCAGAGCACACCCCGTCTTTTGGTAGGGTGAGGCATAGGGCGACGATGCCTCCCGACAGAGCCCATCCTCCTCGTCAAGCTCCAGTATCCTGCAACGCCTGCCGTAAGAAGAAGCTCAAATGTGACAGATCCCCAAGGTGCTCCAATTGCCAGGCTAGGTCGATCGAGTGCAGTTACCAAGGCAATCCACCAGGTAATGGGTTGCGATTGCCACCCCCAGTAGCTCCACCTACCGAAGACGTCGATCTTCGTACCGAGAATGCTGCCATCAAAGCTCGTCTACAGAGGCTCGAGCAAGCCGTCTTCGGGAACCAGTCTGTCTCATCCGCGGGCTTGCTGAGTCCTCGACATCCCACGACTGCAGGCGCAGGTCTTACACCCACAGACACGGGCCTCAAGTCCCCCGAAACCAATTCGTGTCCGCACTCTCCCGAAGCAGAACACGTCAAGGCCTTCAGCGCTGACACCCGCTGGCTCGAAAGCGTGGGCCAATCAAGTTACACCGACCTACCGCGACTCCACGGTGCTCCTGTATTCCGCTGTGCGTCCCTCGACGAGATTGTCCAAGCCACGAGCACGGGAACGCCGCCAGCCTACATATTACTACCGGTTCTGAAGGAGGCTAGGCAGCTGCTTCGCTACTACGTCGAGCATCTCGATTGTCTCCAGCATATCATACACGTCCCAAGTGTATATGCCATGTTTGACGCTGTATGGGACGCCCTCCAAGCCGGTCAATCGCCCAAAAGCAGCCATGCTGCGCTCGTCCTGAGCGTTCTGGCAAGTATTGCAGGTTGGTGGGGTGTCGGAGAAGCTGAAGCAGAAGCAGAGGATGCGCTGGGCTTTCCTCCAGCCGAATCACTGAAGGCTTCCACCTATTGGCTCCGCGGCGCTTTGGACCTCCTCGACCACGTCTGGCGAACTTCCCTCCCGGATCTCGAGACGATACAAACGAGCATTGTCCTCGTATTTCTGCTGTATCGGTTAGAGGGGTTCTCGCACAAGCTACGTCGTCTACATAGTTCAGCCATCGCCATGGCGCGGGACATCGGGCTGCATTCGACCGACAGCCCACAGTGTAAACGACAGGAAGAGTCACGTCAACAGATCCTCGAAGCTGAAATGCGCAGGCGCGTGTGGTGGCATCTTGCCAGCACGGACTGGAGTCTAGCACTTGCCGGCGGGCCGCATGAGGGCACATACTCCGTGCAGCCACGGCATATGCAAGTCAAGAGACCGCGTAACGTCACAGACGAGGATCTTTTGACGCAAGATGCGACCTTCACGCGACCTTTAGATGAGCCAACGAGTAGCAGCTACTACCTTCAACGGATACGATTGGCTGAGGTATGCCGCGAAGCCGCAGACGTGACATGGGACCTCATCTCGGTCAGCAGTCCAGATGAGATAGCGTACGACCAGGTTCTAGCAGTCGACAGACGCTTTGCCGATCTGCTGGACACACTACCCAACGTCCTACGGCTTGAAAATGAGCGTCGTCCGCCAGAGGGTACTACGGAGTCGCAGCTCGTGAAACAGAGACTCTTCACATATCTCACCATCCACGCTCGACGCTCGAAACTACATCTCCCCTTCTTAATCCGCGCCGAGCGAGATGCTCGCTACGTCACCTCCCGTACGATATGTCTGGCTTCTGCACGCAACGTCCTAACGCTCAAACACATCTTACCCGGCAGCGACGAACAACCACAGCAACGAGCGGCCAACGCCAGGAATAAGCTGATCCGTCCCATGGGGATCCTACATCACTTCTTCTGCGCGCTTGTGGTTCTAGTGATGGATATCTGCGTCAACAAAGCCGCTGGCAACGAAGAAGGACGGAAACTTGAAGTTCAAGACGCTTGCAGGGTGTTTGAGATTGCTAGCGAGCGTTCGGCCCCTGCTGCGAAGTTTCTAGAGAGTTTAACGACGATCTTGAAGAAGCATAAGGTTCGATTACAGGCTGGTCCTTCAGCTATAAACTACGGCGGAGGTGGTCAAAACCATCAGGACGCTACTGCCGTGTTCCCAGATGGTGTTGCTGGCAGCACCTGGTATGAGGCACCTGATGTTGCAGCTGGTGGTGGTGTGGATGGGGTGGAGGGATTGGGGTTTGACGATCTGTGGCAGACGTATTTTGATCTGGGAACGGATATTGAGCCGCAGAGCTGGGATGCTATTTTCAGTGATCTGGACATGAGGATAGAATAGTTGGGCACTCTGTATACCAGAAAAGGTAATCATAAAGATGGATGTCGTTCAAGAGCCGGGAATGAAGGGGTGAGCTCGAGTGTCCTACAGATGCGCGATTCAGATTACAAGTCGCGGACATGCAGCTTCAATCTGCTTACTATCTCAACTCCGCACGGCTCTGTCATCGTGAAGAAGCCAGCTTGTGTGAAGGATGCTGGTCATTTGCGACAGACTTAGACGACGTCGGATATTCCATGGAGCTTCCGCGGATGAGAGGTGTACGGCCTCCACGGAGTCTCCGTGGACCAACAACATCCTACATATATGCTCTGCATCTCTCCCAAGGTGATACCAGGCTCATACACAGCACGGAAGATTATTTGAATGACAATGGAGAAGAACGAGACATCAATCGACATCCCAGGGCACGATGAGCCTACCTCCCTCACACCCGCCGACTCCACGGCACCGCCCGAATTTACGTCAGTACAGCTACCAGGATTACCCAATGAACCTTCGATCAGTACGCCCAACTAACACCTGCACCGCAGTCTCCGCTCCAGCCTAGCTGCTGCTGGTGCAGCGCTCTCCTACTTCATCACCGTCGGCTTCGTCAACGCCTTCGGAGTCTTCCAGGAGTACTACCGCAGCACCTTGCTCAACAACAAGAGCGACTTCGAAATAGCATGGCTCGGGTCGTTCTCCATCTTCTGTTTGTTTGGGTTCGCGCCTGTTGCGGGGCTGCTGGCGGATAAGTATGGGCCTACGGTAAGACACAATAACCCCAACTCCAGTCTCCAGTCCCACCGGTGGTTGTAGATGGATGCAGCTAACGTGTTGTGATCTATTAGATACCAATATCCTGTGGCTCCATCGCTCTCCTCCTCGCAGTCTTCATGACCTCCCTCTGCAAAGCCTACTGGCAATTCTTCCTCGCCCAAGGCCTACTCCTGGGCTTTGGCATGTCCTTCATCGCCATCCCGGCCTCGAGCGTCGTGCCCCGGTACTTCAAACGCAACCGAGGGCTCGCAACGGGTTTCACCGTCGCGGGATCCTCGCTCGGTGGCATTATCTGGCCTATCGTCTTCGACCAGCTTCTACATCACGATAGCGTCAGCTTTGCTTGGTCGATGCGTATTGCTGGCTTCATCATGTTGCCATTATGTGTGGTCTGTGTTCTCGTTATCCGGCCGCCACTGAAGCTGCAATCGCCTCCAGAAGATACGGAGAAGGAGATTGGTTCCACGACGCCGGGGGATGGCAGCAAGAAGACGGCGAAGCAGAAGAAAGACCTCTCCGCTCTCCGCAAACCATCCTTCGTCCTCCTCTGCCTCGGCGAACTCGTCGCGGTCTTCGGCTTCTTCGCCCCGTTCTTCTATATCAGCACCTACGCCGTCCATCTCGGTTTCTCCTCGAGCCTGGCTTTCTATCTGGTCTCAATCATCAACGCCGCATCGCTCTTCGGCCGTGTCCTGCCTGGCTTCGTTGCGGACCGTTGGGGTCGCTTCAATATGCTTGTCATTTCCGCTTTCTCGGCGGGTATCATTGCCTTTACTTGGACCAAGGCGACAAGCGTCGCGGGTTTGGTGGTTTGGGCGCTGGCTTATGGGTTTGCGTCTGGGGCGATCTTAAGTATGCAGATTGCGTGTGCGACGACTCTGGCGGATGAGGAGTCGGCTGGGGCTGCGGTCGGAACGGTGATGGGTGCGACGTCGCTTGCGTAAGTTATGCTGCTGAGCATCCCTCCGTGGTCGCGAGCTCTGATTAACTGACTGTTTCTGCAGCACGCTCTTTGGCACTCCAGTCGCGGGTGAGCTGGTGAAGCATGGCTACCTCGCTTTGTCGTGCTTCTCGGGCGCGATGATACTTGCTGGGGCTTGCTTGATCGCGGCGTCAAGGCTTTCTCAGAGTAGGAGCCTAACGGCAAGGATCTAGCTCGGCATACTGAGTCATAGACGAGATCGGGGTTGGGGTGAGCAGAAGCATAACCACACGTAAGAAGATAAGTTACTCTTCAAAGGGGACCAGGCAGATAGAGCATAGAGGTCTGCTGTAGCTTGCACAATTGTATTCTCCACTCAACAGTCGCTTCCAGCCACGCCTTTTATGCTCATTATGCAGACAGCAACTGTCCGCTCGTCGGGTCAAGACGGTGTCGGTTCTGCCTCATATTGCAAGGCGCAACTGCAAGCTACGTTGGACCATAGCGTATCTAGAGATGCTTCATACTCGACCCCGAGGCTGATTAGTCCGTTTGTACTCATGCATGTTGGGCATGTGCAGATTCGTACCTCGCATGCCAGTGATAACTTTGAGGAAGGGACAATGTTCGTAGCCAATAGCCAATTGGTGAACGTAAGTTCTGATGCCTTCCACACTCACTTCTTTTCCTCCGGCCACCACACCATCCCCCACACCGGCACGCCTTCCCCACCCTTCTTCTGCACGCCATCTGACGCCGCAATGCCTTTCCCAAGCACAATCTTCTCCACCGTCTCAAAGCCTAGACGTCCATACAGTTTGCACGAGTACTCGGTCGTCGCCTCCAACCATACCGGCACACCTTCCTGCCGCGCTCTATCTTGCGCTTTTCGAATCAGTGCAGAGGACAAGCCCTTCCCACGACAGTCTTCTTTGGTGGCGAGGAAGAAGAGGTAGTAGTACTTCTTCTGCCCTCTCAACCCTTTGGCTTTCGCAGCGCCCGTCAAAGGCTCGTACTCGCCTAACATCCGATAACAACCTTTCAAACCTAACTTCCACAGCGCTCCTAGGAGCC
>Ga0181473_100143_pt1 | contig 13682 bp, 6 predicted proteins | sample In2P11_FD_119089 | JGI IMG/M metagenome (GOLD analysis project Ga0181473, IMG submission 119089) | Clean room microbial communities from NASA Spacecraft Assembly Facility at Jet Propulsion Laboratory, Pasadena, California, USA -... ... | reverse complement strand
TGGACGAAGGATGCCACGGCTGAATCTGTTGGCGGAATATTATCCGGACGCCTGGTATGAGGTAGTTCTGGCGTATGAGCGGGACGACGGAGGTGTAGAATGTGGAGAAGAGTTTGGCGGAGAAGGGGCACACGTAGTCTAGGTAGAGCTCTATTGTGTGCGAGGCTGTGGAGGGGTGGCCGGGGGTTGGGGGGAGGGGTTTGTGCAGGGAGAGGAGCTGGCCTGAGAATCTGGGGGGGAGGGCCATTGTTGTTGGGAGGTTGGGATTGGGAGGAGGGTAGTGGAGTGCGTGCGCGCTGGGTTGGGTGGGTTGGTGTGTGGATTGGTGGTTGCTGGACTGGTTGGAAGCTGTTAATGCACCGGGTGGAAGGAGATTAGGGGTGTCAATGTATATGGTTCGAGAAAGCTGATAAGTCAGAGCAGACCGGTTTACTGTGCGAGTAGCAAGTATTTATCTATACCGCAACGTTAAATACGGTGAGCACATGCTCAGCTATCATTTAATATCGTCCCTCCGCACCGATTGAGATTGCGTCATATTTGGAGGTTATCGTACAGTATAATCTGCACGCTAACCAGATTTGAACAAAGACTTCACTGCGACGATCATATATGGAGTGCCTTGGTCACTTGATGACAGGAAAACAGGAGCGTGAAGTATTTTATGGGCTTGGGAGACCTATTGTAAGCTCGTCTAGCCAAGCTTGTTCTTGAAGAAATCACAATATCTGGATTTTCTTGCCCAATCACTGATGCTGTTCCGTAAACGGCCTTGTTTATTCATCTTCCGGTGAAGACGTATCAATCTGGTTTTCGGTGAAGATGTACTGTAGGGCATTCAAGGTCACGGAATATAAGTACAAGCAAGGAGTTCCGAAATATACATGGATCCGTATCGGACTCAATATTTATTTTTCTCTTCTGTTCTTGAAGTTCAATGTTCGTGACGCCGTTTTTCTCTGGTTCATCAGTACTTTTGCTGACCTTGTACTTCGCATTCAAGATCTGTTCAACATTTTCAAGCGACCAGTCATGGAGATCACTGTTCTCGCAATACCGCTTTTTGAAGATCTGAGAAATCTCTCCGAGCTCTCTCAAGCCTCGTGGGCCGGTCTTGGAAGCAACTGGTGTATGGGTGCGACGATTTCGTGCATACTGTTCTGCGGCATATCCCATGCATAGGGTGAATCGCTTGAGATAATCTTGAGCGTTGCTTGGCGCTCCACCAACAAATAGACGTTCTGGTGTTTGTAGGTGAGTTAGCATCTGCATGTCTGGCCAAGATGACTGAGTGAAACCCTCTTGTTCGACGGCATTATACAGATGAGCTGTATACAGAACTGTGCCCCAAGCATTAGCATATGTGACACCGGCTTCTTGCATCTGCATGTTGATAAAAAAGGCGAAGAGACCGCACAACAATGGGTGTTGACGCAGAAGATGGAATTCACCTGGAGGTAACGGCAGACCCTGCTTCTGGGTCATTCGTTTCATTGTAGCTTTGATCTCATCGTGGAAAATCCAGGAGTCAATTACATCGAGAATACTCGTCTGAATTGCTTGGTCATTTTCTGCTGGCCAGTTTTCGAGCTGAAGATTTTTGCTGGTTTGGAAATGTCTTACGCGAGCTATCGCATCCTTGGCCTTCTTTCCGAGCGTCTGGAGTTGGTCAAAACTGGTACCGATGTCCTCACGAAGAACATGATGAGCTTCAAGAAAAGATTGTGCAGCGAACAGTGTCCAGAGGTGAAGCTCTTTCTTTTCGAGTAGCAAGCGAATGCCTCGCGTGAGCTCATCTTCTGCTAAAATGCTTTTAGTAAACCGGGCGAGGACTGTGAAGTCGGGTAATGCTTCCAAAAGAACAATCTTGTCCTCTCGAAATTTCTCAGCATTTGATAGTTTTTCGCGATTCACTTTAGGTTCGTAAGTGCCATATGTACCGGGTTTGTAAACCAATATCTGATTCGAACCAGCTGCATCAACAAAGGCGGACAGTAACGACAGCGTATCCAAGAATAGCCATCGCACGAGGTCGTATCTATCCAAGTTGAAGGGCGCGAGATCACGTTGTGATGGTCGAGCTTCAGGGCGAACACCATCAGCGTCGCATTTGAGCATGTACAGGCAATTGATAAGCTGCTCGACGTTTTTCATGGCCTTGAATTCAGCGAAGAATTCTCCTTCTAATCGACGCACAAAGTCTGTAGCAGTATTTGCTGCGATCGCGACTGTTACCAGGTCAACTTCATGTCGACGATAAGACTGCCACACATATGAGATATATCCGAATATTTTGTTTATGTCATGAAACATAGCGAAAGCAGCAAACAACATTCGACTGGCGTCTTCTATAGGTTCAGCTTGATATTCGACTTGAGGTTGATTTGGAGGTGGCTGCCGTGGACCGGGTGGTTGAGATTGTTCCGGCAACTCCTCCAATGTCAGGCTAGCAAGGTCGCTGTCAACTAAAGTGATTTCACTGTCGGACTCGAGAGGCTCCAATGGTTCACCATGCGGCTTCAATACATCATGCACCTTCTCAAGTATACCAATGAAAATGAGCGTGTCCCTCATCACTCTTCTCATCTTTTTCGTGTGTTCGGAACCAATCGTTGCTCATCCGCCTGGCGTCGATAGCTTGTTTAATGGTGTTCAGTAATGTTTGCGGTACTTTGAGAGGTTCTTTCAGATGGTTCGCAACATAGTTTCCCAGTGTCATGAATTCTTTGACAGGTATGATGAATTCTCGCTGTTCACGAGGTACGCGTCTGGCTGCATCTCTGAGCTGTTTCTTGGTTTTTGGCTTTGCCTTGGTTTTGGGTTTCTTTTCTGGTGGCTGTCCAGCAGTCAAAAGGTCGGAAACATAGCCCAAGGACTTCGCCGTGGTTGCGAGCCATGTTGCTATCTAGTTGGTATCCTCTTTGTATTGTTTGTACGTGCTGGAGAGTAATGAGGGTAGCATTTCTGCAAGGTATTTCTTGGCTTATCCAGGTCAGTAGCCTGATGTTAGTACGAGATTGTAGATAGTCCCGCCTGTCCTGATGCCAACAGTGTGTACTCTGGAGTTAAACGAAGCTCCAAATAGTTGATTAACTCTTCAAAGTAAGGGATATTGGAGAATTGACACACAATTAAACTGGCAAACACAAGCAGGAAAAAATGTCTTGTCACTGGTGACAGTGCAGCTCTGCCAACGCAGTGCCAGCATGTGCTTGCCACTACTGCTAGTTGCCTTTGGGTCTGCCAACGACGCAGTCAAGTTTCCAATACCTTGCCGATGGGGGTGGAGTGGTATGAGTGCCCATCAATGATAAATTCGAGATCGAACTGGTTGATTGCATGGGATGCACGTGATCATTGGATAACCAATGTCCTTGGTCAAACACCTACCTCAGTCATGCAGCTAATCGAGGAGAAATGATCAGGGACAGAAGTGCCGTCAGTACCGTCTATCTACTCAGCGTGACTGTGAGCTGGTTGACCAATGGTTGACTCTCTTTATTCAAAGCTTTGATCTAGGTAGGTAATGCTTCCTCTTCATGTTCATAGACCAATCATAGTATTTCGTGAATACCTCTATGCTCGCTCTACAACGCTTGCTCACCACCCATCATTATAGCTGTGTCAACACCGGACACAAATATGTTGTACAAATATCCGCAAATGAAATTTGGGGCTGTCAAGATATCCTCGCAGATTTCGAATATACCACTCAGCTCCTCGTTCGAGGCGCCGGCCCTTTGTAAATGGATAAACATGAGTCGTCATATACCATCCCCACGACTTCCGGATGGGTCAAGTCATTCTGGTATCGTTGATCGCTGATTCCTAAGCAGTGCGTCTGGAACGCCATTTATGTCATGTATGAACTCTTCGCCAGTAGTCGTCCTCAATAGGTTATTAGAAGAGACCGAACCGCTTCTTCTTTTCACCTTCTGTCAGTACCGGGTTAGCAAGCAGATCATCAAAACCCAAAGATACGAACTCACCAGCAGTAGATTGTTGTTGCCCCCCGTTCTCACCATTTGCAGTCTTGCTCTTCTTTGCCTGTGCTGCAATGGTTGGATCCATACCGCTACTCGCAGCTCTGATAGCGCTGATTCTGTGCTTCGCTCTTTCTTCACCTTGATCCGCAGCTCTTACATACCACACATTAGCCTCGAGTGGGTCTCTTCTGCATCCAATACCCATCTCGGTGAAGTAGCCAACGGTGTATTGAGCTTTTGGCAGACCCTGCTCGGCTGCCTTTCGAGCCCACTCATATGCCTCACCTTCGTCCTTCTCCATCACATTAACCACACCGACTAGATACCAGGCACACAATGCCATTTGGGCTTGTGGATGACCCTCTTCGGCGGCGGCTGTGTAGAAGTGGACTGACAAAGCTGGATCTTTTGGGCAATTCAGTTGACCGTATTCATATGCTTCCCCAAGTCGGAATGCAGCATCTTTGTGACCAAGATCTGCAGCTTTCGTATACAGTTGAGCAGCGTATGATTCATCCTTGAATACGTCGGGTCCATAACCTTCCTCGTGCAGGCATGCAAGGTCAAATGGTGCTTGGTTGTATTGCAGATCTGCAGACTCCGAACTACGTTTCAGCCATCTGATGCCTTCGCGATATTTCTTCACGAGACCCATCTCTCCTGTTAAACAGGCACGACCTAATCTTAACATAGCACCTGGATGATTCTTGGAAGCAGCATGCTGGTAGAATTGGACGGCCTTGGCAGCATTCACGCTGCACCCCCAACCATACTCGTAGCAGAGCGCAGTCCGGTACATAGCTTCTGCGTGACCGTGTTTCGAGGCGGCATGGAAAAGAGGGAAGGATTTGTCCAGATCAGGCTTTCCATTGAAGAGACCGGATGCGTAGCCGTCGGCAAGGTAGTATTGAGCAAAAGGGTAAGACTTGTCTGCCAGTTTTTGAAGAATGTGCTTGGCTTCCTTCAGAAGATCAGATCTGACAGGTAGCGCTCCGCTTGATGGTGCTGAAGACTTCTGCGAGGAGTCAGGAGTCGACTTTGTACCATCACTGGCCTCTTCCACTAGCCCCTCTTCTTGCGCAGCACTGATCATGAAAACAGCAAATTCGTACTGGATGGCAGGATCATTCGTCTTTTTCACATTCTTGCGATACATTTCGAGGGTTTTGCGGGTGGAGAGAAGAGAAGCATTATCGCCGACCACGCTGCGCAGACCTTGGTTGATGATGTTTTCTGCGCTGGAAGGTGCAGGCTGAGGGTACGGTGCATTAAGAAGATCGATATAAGATAGAGGTCTTGAATCTGGTGAGCGGGATTGTCGTGAGCTTGGTCGTAATCGACCAGCAGGCGAGGCATGTGGACTAAGGGTCCGACCCCGTGAGTCGGAAGTGGTTGAGAAACCAGAATCGGGTCTTTGTAAATCAGCTCCTAGATAACTATTTCGTATTTGCTGCTGTGACATTTCGTTGCCAGTACCACTCGAGCCGGGCGTTCCCACCGTCAGTCTTGAAGCACGCTTTGCCGACTCTTGATCCTCCAAAGCTCGATGGTGGTACTGTAGTGGCTCATGGCCAATTGCCTGCTCCTCCCCATTGTCGATGGACTTCGCTGGGCTTGGAATACCGAACAGGTTGTTCCCCCAGGGTGCTGCCTCATGTGTTGACTTTACAGATGTATCGGACCCGCCTGAAAAGTCACGTCTATGAAAAGAAGACAGAATCGGCGAAAGACGATCACCATCTTGTGCTTGTTCTTCGAAGTACGATGAACCTTCTGGCGGATATATTTGCACCTGGGCAGGCATGACTCTTGACAGTCCAAATCTTTCTGGCTCTGCTAGTTGAGGCGACGGCTGTAACAGAATGCCGTATGAAGGTTTTCGTGATCCGTCGAGGGCATTGGTCAGAGGAGTTCGCGGGCTATGTGAGTGAATGGATCCAGGTGAATAGACAGGCGCAGGAGGTGTAGGAGGCAGCGGATGAGACGACACTTGGGCCATCAAGGGCGACGAATGGTGTGGAGTCTGGACCAGCCAGTGGTCTCTACGACCAGGAGAAGAACGATTTGCACTAGGCAAAGAACGACGTTGGAAGTTGATTAATAAAGCGTTGTGATCTCAATAGGACAACGCTCCCGTCTGTCTTATTGAGTATTCGTTTGAGTTGGAGATCTCGGGATTTCTGGGGCGTACTCCGTACCTGCGTCTCGACCAACGCCTCCAAATGTTGCAATAGGTTAGCGCGATTAAAGTGATATTCAACGTGCTCGTGTTCTGTAATGAGTGGTAGTGAGACGGCAGGCTGTATAGGACACGAAGGGTCGTTCGAGTAGAGCCTTAAGGCGATCTGGATCTGGGTGCGCGTCAGACGCGGTTCGGGAAAGATGGCTAGGAGGTAGGGATCATTTTGGTTTCAGAAAAATCAATCAGCGTTTATCCAGGTTGACGAATGAAAGATAGATCCAGTAACACAAGGTCACTCTGGAGTCGCCGATGTAGTGCACAACGCCCGAGATTTATGTTCAACCACGGACGAGCTCTTTAACTACATGTGCCTTGGGCTGTTATTCTCTTGGGAGACGGGACTGTCTTGCCTGCCGATGATGATGGCACCAAGAAAGGGGTCAACATGGCTGCTTCCAAGCTCTCAATAGCTTTGGCATTTGGCTCACAGTAGGGGGAAGGTAAATCGATGCATACTTCTAGAATGCACGTCGCGTTTCTACAGAGTTTCATGCATGGTTCGCCGCTCGCTTCACGGTCTTCTTCGACTGTCTGTTTTGGGTCTGACAGTCATGGGAGGCTTGAAATGGAGAAGGATCCAGAAGTTAATGTTCCCCGGATTCGGTTATGGCTGTTTTGGGTCGACAGTTTATCTTAGTTAAGATGCCTTCTTACTGCAACAACTACATGATACAGCATTAAATTGTGGAAGCCCATGTTGCACAGCAAGGTCGACAATGATGAAAAGCACATACTCTAATTGTACTGTACTACAGTATTGTGTGTACCTCATGCTGCCAAGCACTCACTTCTGGGCACATCAGGCTTGCAAATTTTTCCTTTGCCTTCGATAGATTATTGATGCAAGGCGGCAATGTCTTAGATTTCTGACTTGCCACCCACTTCTCACTGGAAAAACTATCAGATGTCGTGGTGAAATATCACAAGCAGCAAATGTGTCTCGGAAGGCATCTCAAAGGCTGTGCTTGTCGATATCCCAAGCTTGCAGTTAGTGGAATAAGGCAACGTAGTGGATGTCGATCACACATGAACGCCTAAGCACGAGGTTACCACGGCGTCGGTAGTACTGTGCAACAGATTCTTCGCAGTTGCTCAAACAAGTGCTGCCATGTGTGGGAACTTGACAATGTGATGAGATACCTGTAATCGGTCTTCATCAGGATATGACAATATTTCGAGCACTGAGGGAGGAGAACTTGGGAAAATATAGTCGTTGAATGTTGGGGCAGAAAAGCCCAAAATAAAATGCTTGTCGATTGGTGGTCAGTAGAGTTCAGCCCACCATCGATTCGTAACGAAACTGGAGATTTGTTAGTGCCCGTCAAGCCCGCAGAGATGGACTCTCTGATCCCATACCATCGCTGAGACGACCTATCAGAGACAGTCAAGAGGGCATCCTCACAAGGGGGAGCAGCAGAAGATGTTTCGGATCTTGCTGCAGCATCCACTCCTCTTGGTTGGCTCGTGGACCCCTGCAAGTCTCTCCTTGAGCTAAACTGGTTGTCTAGGCAAGCCAACCAAGTTCCTTTTTTCCCGCAGTACTGGCTGCGGTGATGGCGCTACTCCTTCTGCCAAACATGCTGTTCCAAGCACAAGTTCTTGATATCCAAGGCGTTGTTGTTACTTGACAAACTTGCAGTGCCAATAGAGGTTGCGCTGTACTCACCTTCGCTTTTTCCTTTCCAGCATCAGTCAGTACATTCGTTAGTACTTTCGACGAATACACATCTGTATATCATTCTGCGACATTTAAGCCTTGTCACCACTTTCTTTGCCGCAATCGCAAGCCATACAGCCACCAATACAATTGGCTCTGTACAACATTGTCCACTTACAGCTCAAAGAATACTCGTTGCTGGCTGTTCATTCGGAATCAATCGATATTCGTTTACCTCGCATATTTGTGGCCACCTTTGAAGAGTACGACTATTGGTTTCAATGGAAGTTGGTTGTTTGGGAGGCGAGTTTTAGTAACCCAATGCAATTTTCATAATTACAAAGTAGTAAGGCTTGACCCTTTGCTGGTATGTGATCGCGCACTGACCTTTCTTTTTCACCAGAACAATCATGTCAAACCCACGGCGGCCAGAGCCGACCACATCCCCCAAAAGAGAAAGAGGCACAAGCAGACCTTCGCCTTACCGCAATCTATCAGATCTCGAGACCGGTACCTACTCCTTTCGGTCACAAGATTCATACAATCGACCAGCCCCGGGTTTCCTCTCTCACGAACACATGCCTCCCTCGCCCGATTCGCACGCAGACGATCGGGATCCGATCATGTCGGGCTCACACAATGCATCAGATCTAGGGCGTAAGAAGTCTTTAGTGCGACCTGAAAGGAGAAAGATGAATGCCAACGATCCCAACTACCACTACAGACAGCATGCTCAGAATATGGATGTATTACCATCTACTACGGGAAATGACCCAATAGTCGAGGACGACGACCACCGTACCGTCAGTTCCGGGAGCGCGAGCATGAAACCTGGTCTGGACGACATTGTAGGCAGCAGGGATAGAACTGCTCAAAAACCAGTCTTAAATGAGCCAGTGAGCAGGAAACGGACACAAAAAGGTGGAAAGCTACAACGACGAGATACAAGACCTGTCCTTACTGAAGCCGAGAAACAAAAGAAGAGAGAGCTTGACGCTGTGAAACCACCTAGTGTTTGGAATGTGTATTGCGCAGTGGTGACCTTCTGGGCTCCTGATGCCATCCTGAGGTGTTTTGGCATGCCTGCGAGAGCGCAACGAAGAGCTTGGAGAGAAAAAATGGGTCTGGTGAGCTTGATTCTGCTGATTGCTACATTCGTCGGCTATCTCACTTTTGGCTTCACGCAAACTGTATGCGGTGCTCCAGGTCTACGGTTAGCTGTCAATCAGGTTGATGCTGGGTACATGATTTTCCAGGGCAGTGCTGTGCAGCTAGACGGATCACAGCATCCAGCTGCTCAAGGGATACCACTGGGCACCAACGTCTTGTACGATTTGCCTCACAAATACGGTGGTCAGGATGGGAGTTTTATGTTTCAGCAAGTGAACGGCGATTGCAAAGGTCTAATCACTTTGGCTGAGGGCTCAGTAGTCCCAACAGACAGTGACGGCAATTTAGCCTGGTACTTTCCCTGCACGGCATTCAATCAGGATGGCTCAAGTACGCCTGACTTCAACTATGACAACGATACCTATTCTGGGTATGCCTGCCACACGACCGCCAAGGGACGAAACAGCTTTTACAGCCTCATCAAAACTGGCGAGGTCTACTTTACATGGGAAGATGTCCGGAACTCAAGTCGAAATCTTATCATTTACGGCAATTCGGTCATCGATCTCGATTTGGTGGCCTGGCTCAATCCCGCTCAAGTCAGCTACCCCAAGGCTTTCGACGATCTCAGAAACAACAATGCTACCCGAGGCGTCGACATGACCCATGTCTTCCAATCGGCCGAAGATAGGCAGATAGGGCGTTGCCTCGCACAGACTATGAGAGTTGGTTCAGTTGACACAGATACTGTTGGTTGCATTGCTTCCAAAGTCGTGTTGTACGTGTCATTGGCTTTCATCCTGGCTATTGTGCTTTCCAAATTCGTGCTGGCCTTGGCCTTCCAGTGGTTCCTATCACGGAAGTATGCTGCTCCGAGAACAACTCAGACTTCAGATCCGAAAGAACGTGCGAAACAGATTGAGGAGTGGACACAAGATATTTACACGCCAGCTCCTAAGATCACGGACCCTGCTAGCACAGTTACTGGTTCTGATGGCAGGACGAGCAAGCGTGCTAGTACGATGTTTCCACAAACCTCGCGATTCACAAGCCCATATGCCCATGATCGAACGCCATCGAAGAGACAATTGACTACAATGTCCACACAATCGCGCCCAGGAAGCATGGCCGTTGGCCCTTACAAGAACAATTACAGTGTCAGCACGAATACACTTGACATACCGGGACGTATGAGTGCGGCAGCGAGCAGATCCAGTCTTATGTTAGGGGATCCGCGACTCTCTACAATGATGGACGATCACATGGCCATGGACAGCTTCATACATGCTGACGTTGTACCACAACCGCCGCCTGACTATCAACCTTTTGGGTACCCACTTGCTCATACCATTTGCCTTGTTACAGCTTACTCTGAAGGCGAGGAAGGTATCAGATCAACTCTTGACTCAATTGCGACTACCGATTATCCCAACAGCCACAAGGTCATCGTTGTTATTTGCGATGGTATGATCAAAGGTAAAGGAGAAACTCTGTCTACCCCAGAGATCTGTTTGGGCATGATGGGTGATCTAACAGTCGTACCTGAAGACGTGCAAGCATATTCGTATGTTGCAGTTGCAAGTGGTACCAAGCGACACAATATGGCCAAGGTTTACGCTGGTTTCTATGATTATGGTACAAGGTCAAGGATCAACCGCGACAAGCAGCAGCGTGTACCGATGATTTTGCTGGTCAAGACTGGAACTCCAGCTGAGCAAGGCAAGAGTAAACCTGGAAATCGTGGCAAACGCGACTCTCAAATTATTCTTATGTCCTTCCTCCAGAAAGTCATGTTCGACGAACGTATGACGGAGCTTGAGTTCGAAATGTTCAACGGCATTTGGAAGGTTACAGGCATATCGCCCGACTTCTACGAAACAGTGCTCATGGTCGACGCCGACACCAAGGTTTTCCCTGACAGCTTGACCCACATGATCAGTGCAATGGTCCAAGATCCTGAAGTCATGGGCCTCTGTGGTGAGACTAAAATTGCCAATAAACGAGCTAGCTGGGTTTCCATGATTCAAGTCTTCGAGTACTTCATCTCACACCACCTTTCCAAATCTTTCGAGTCAGTCTTCGGTGGTGTAACATGTCTGCCGGGTTGTTTCTGCATGTACCGCATCAAATCACCGAAAGGAGGCCAGAATTATTGGGTACCTATTCTCGCCAATCCTGACATTGTGGAGCACTACTCCGAGAACGTCGTCGACACATTACACAAAAAGAATTTACTGCTACTTGGTGAAGATCGATTTTTATCAACACTGATGCTACGGACCTTCCCGAAACGGAAACAGATCTTTGTCCCCCAAGCGGTCTGCAAGACGACTGTGCCGGAGGAATTCTCGGTCCTTCTCTCCCAAAGACGACGGTGGATCAACTCAACGGTCCACAACTTGATGGAACTTGTCCTCGTTCGCGACCTCTGCGGCACTTTCTGCTTCAGCATGCAGTTTGTCGTCTTCATCGAATTGATCGGAACGCTTGTCCTGCCTGCCGCCATCTCCTTCACGATCTATCTTATCATTATCTCCATCGTCAGACGACCTGTTCCTGTCATTCCCCTCGTCCTCCTAGGTCTCATTCTCGGTCTTCCTGCCATTCTGATCGTCCTCACCGCTCATCGCTGGTCATATGTTCTTTGGATGTTGATTTACCTCGTCTCACTTCCTATCTGGAACTTCGTCCTTCCCATGTACGCGTACTGGAAGTTCGATGATTTCAGCTGGGGTGATACACGAAAGACGGCGGGTGATCAGAAGGATGGACATGGAACAGAGCTTGAGGGAGAGTTCGACAGCAGTAAAATCACCATGAAACGGTGGGGAGATTTCGAAAGGGAGAGGAGGGGCCAGGGAAGTGCGATGGGGATGTACGGTGCAGGTCGTCCGACCAGTACGTACAGTCTGCCACTTGCCAAGGGTCATGGATACACACATCAGGCGGATGGAAATCAGAATGGCGGACATGGATATGGTGCTGCAAGGGTAGGTTTTGAACCATACAGTGACGAGCACTATTAGGAAAAGGCTCGTCTCTTGAATTGAAATTTCAATTGCATTACGTGTGAGTTTTGGAGCGGATGTGTAATGTGTTACGACTTACATGGTGTTGGAATACTGTATTTGAGGCTGGTGTTGTCCTCCAGATGCCTTATCTTTTCCTGAGCGTTCTTGTAGCATATCATTATTCGAGTGCCGATCATGAATTAACAGTGGTGGTTCGTCTGAACAAGTCACTAAGATTTGTCACGTAGCCAGTGAGCATTGATAACAGACTTGTGAAAGCTTCATAAGTAGAACTATCCATTTATCGTTACCATTTTTACTATGTGAAAACTGCACTAAATCTTTCTTAGCCCGCCGTACTGGATTTTACGGTGTGGCATAGTACTAATTAGGAAAGAGGTCTGGGCGGAAGAAGTAATTTTCCGGTTCCTTGGAGCCAAAATCACCAGATCTGGATCCTGACATTGCCACCACACCGGGCCAGGGAAGTTCTTGCCTGCATGTGCTGCGCCGCACCCCTCGCAGTATGGTTTGAGGAGTGTACATGGAAGCTGGTCAGTTGTAATTGATTTGTGGGGAGGATCAGTATGAGTTGGAAAGCGGTCAAGGAGCTTGGCTTGGCTCAGCCTCAGTTGATTCATGAGCTCGATCTCTCTACTATCTGATTTAACGGCTTAAACTTGCTCGTTCCTCTCTTGTCCAGACAACCTGATACATTTCTTGCAAGTACTCCGTGTCTGGAATCATTCGGAACAGTACTGTGATGGGTCTTGAATCAATTTGACGATATTCGTCGATGAACAAAACTCTTGACTAAAGCTGCTATCAGCGGCGAGCGATCAAAAGGCCGACTTACAACTGGATGTCTCGGTTGCTAGGAGAGGAAGGATAGAAAAAAGATGTTTCGTCAACATTTTTACAGAAGTCCAGTTGGTTTTTCGTAGTCCGTAGAAAGAAATGCAAGGGACAAGATAGTAGAAAGAAGATTGAAAAATTAATACGGTTGGTCCCTCCAGCTTCCAATACGAAATCTATTGGCGACAGATTCAACATAAGAGAAAGGTTGCACGCGGGTTCTAAGCCCAACTAAGGTCTAGTGCTCGGCCTTCTATCTAAGCTTTACACTAAATATAGACTTTCACCAATAAGTCGCTACTGGTAGATTCTAATTAAAGGTTCAATCTTCCGCTTCGGATACGGTTCGTTACAGCAGTAATGCTTCACTAAACGGCTACCACCCCCGCCAAGTGTTTTGCATAGAAAGCCGACTGTAGTGTAACTATGGCGAGTTAATTTCCATGTCGCTGAAGATTCGCCGTACAGGGGGGACTTCTACTAACTATAGATTGAAAGATTACACTAACAGGAAAGCAAAATCCGTGAACACGAAACCACAGCAGCAGGAATAACTTATCTCGAGGAATGTAACACACGAAAACTAAAACGTCGGTTAATAAGTGGTTAATTAATTACTTTCACTAGTTTATAACTCCGCCATTACTAGGGCAAACTCACTCATATCTGGTGGCGGCTTGTCAATCTCCACATTCAGCATCCTGTTAAAGAACGCTCCGGAAAAGATAAGGCATCTGGAGGACAACACCAGCCTCAAATACAGTATTCCAACACCATGTAAGTCGTAACACATTACACATCCGCTCCAAAACTCACACGTA
>Ga0181473_100142_pt1 | contig 13694 bp, 12 predicted proteins | sample In2P11_FD_119089 | JGI IMG/M metagenome (GOLD analysis project Ga0181473, IMG submission 119089) | Clean room microbial communities from NASA Spacecraft Assembly Facility at Jet Propulsion Laboratory, Pasadena, California, USA -... ... | reverse complement strand
GACTTTGTTTTCCTTTGAATGTGGAGATATTGGCTTACCGACGAATGGACTCTTAACATCTTGCTTCAAATTGCGCCATGCATCAACCATGTGACGTAATTGATGACAGACTGCTATCCTGTCTTTTCTTCACATGCAGCGCAAACCCATCAGCGAAGATGATCGATATGCCTCTGGGCTTCCTCACATGCACAATTCTTGCCAAGTCAGATCTTCTTGCATCCGTTTGAGACCACAACGATGCAGTACGTCAACACATGAATTCTTATGCACGTAAGCAGGATCTCGTATCTTGAACCCGAGTCCGCCGGCGTCCGATCGCACCGAGCTCTTATGCACTGTACGCGCTATCCGGGAGCTTGAGCTTTGTACCCCTGTCAAGGTGGAGAATAGGCGAGAAATGACGGCATCGATCCCAACTACGAGTCTAGATCGCCAGACATTTTGGTACAACGGTATGCGCCGGATGCACCGCCGAAGAGTGTATTTGTTGGTTAGGCTTCCAGGATGGCCAGATGCATAAAGTAACAGATGTTTTGATCTGCGAGTATATATCAATGCTAGAGTCCCTTGAGTAACACGAGCTTCGTGTCCTTTTTTTTTCTAGTCCAACCGCCCACTATGACACTTCTCCAAACCCTCCTCCGAGCAACCGCATTCAAGAACCCCCTCTTACGCACCCTCGTGCCCTCGGTCGCACTCGCATATGGTATCCAAGCTGCCGTCGCAGTCCCCTCCATTGCTGCGCAGACAGAACGTTTCTATGACCTCTCTGGGAGTCTCACATACCTGTCCTGTACAGCGCTCAGTCTAGTCTTGCCTTATATGCGCGCAAGAGCCGCTGGGACGGTTACAGGAGGGATAACCGAGTATTTCAGTAGCCAAGGATTAGGGCAGGGGACGTGGTGGTGGAGACAGGCGCTATTGAGTGCTGCGGTGGGGATATGGGCAACGAGATGTGTGTGTTGTCTTACTCTAAATGAGTAAATTAGAAACGAAAGAACAGAGTTACTAATGATGATATGCAGTGGGTTCCTACCTCTACAAGCGCATCCAAAGCGATGAAGGAAAGGACAGCCGCTTTGATTCCATCCGCACCTCACCACCCAAATTCTTCGTCGCCTTCTTCGCGCAGGCAACTTGGGTCTCGCTGTGCACTCTCCCCGTCATCCTAGTCAACTCCGTTCCACGATCTGCATACGCAACCTCGCTGCTCGGCAAAGCCGTATCTTCAAAACCCTACTTGACCGATATCCTCGGCCTGGCCATCTTCGTCTTCGGTCTCACATTCGAAGTCGTCGCCGACCGCCAAAAAGACGCCTGGGTCCAAGGCAAGAAGCAAAAGAAACACTCGGAGGAGTTCTTGACACATGGCCTGTGGAGCAAGTCTCGGCATCCGAATTACTTTGGCGAGGCGACGTTGTGGAGCGGTATCGCGATTGCGGCGGCGGGGTTGCTGGTTAGGCAGCCGGCGCAGGCGGCGCTGGGATTGAGTGGGGGATTGGGTGGACAGGTGCTGGTTGCGGGTATGTGTGCGGCTAGTCCGGCTTTTGTGAGCTTTTTGCTGCTCAAGGTTAGTGGGGTGCCGTTGAGTGAGAATAAGTATGATGAGAGGTATGGTGATCGGAAGGATTATCAAAAGTGGAAGAGGGAGACGCCGATGTTTGTGCCGAAGATTTGGTAGCTGGACTGTAGAGCAGGTATCTTTGCGAATCGATCACGAAAGATGTATGCTTTGTTTCTGTCTCTCACTATCCGTAGTAACGTGAAGCAAGCACTATTGCCTACAGTTACGCCATCACAAATAGGTGCGCAAACTTAGTAAGGTGCTTCGCTTACTTGTAGAACACGTTATCTAGAGTTAAGCTATATACGTTGCATACTATTAGCGTAATCTAGACTTATATTTACAAGTTAATTCTTGAGTTAATCAACAGGCATAAAGTGGTAGTAGCTCTCAGCTGTAGTTGATAAGTAGCCTGGCGTGCAGCTTTCAGCAACGAAGGGAACTGGGGAGATCGGACCTGGTGGAACGGGTAAGGGTCAGAACACCTCTTTGTTCCAGACCAAGTAGTGCACAGTAGCTTTCGCTAGTAACAATATTGGAGTTATAATGTTGATGAAGCTAGCAAAACCCTTTTTTTTCGTTACTGACTAATGCCTTTCTCCGCGTCGACTACACCCGTCCTTGCTGGGGGTACCCTCGACTCAATCAGGTGGTCTCGTGATGGATTCGATAGTTCGCGCCCCGCTGGGCGATTTGTAGACTTCCTTGTTGAAAGTTTTCGGTCTAGGAAATCCTCTTGTTTTGGGTTGCAGTCGCGAGAACTACAGTCACAAGGAATGCGGTACCCAGGCGTAAGATCCAGTGGATTACTCGGTCCAAGTGGAACTCGATTTTCCGCAAGCATCGTGCACCTGCGCACTGGTCGATTGAGTTTCACAGTAGTGAAGGCATCCAGCACTTCTACGAGGTCCATCAGCAGGTGCTGAAGGCGCCGTACTCGATGGTCAGGTACTATGACACTGAATTGTGGGTACTGCTGCTGCTCTTTCATGATAGATTCTTCTTCTTTCTCTAGTTTCTTGCGCTTCTGCTCCTGCTCGGAACTCTCCTCTAAGGCCATCTTGTTCAAGTCATTGACCACTTTGTTACTCCGAGCCTCGCGCAGTATTTCCCTTTCTAACTCTGTCTTCTGTCCTTCTTCTTGGTTTTCGATATTCTTTTTCATGGTTTCGTAAGCTTGGGGATTGGTATGTGTTGGCCACTTGTTGGTATACAAGCTTCGGAACCGACGGTAAACAATTCGCTGAAATTCGTCCTCGTACCAGCTAAAGAGGTTGTGCAAGTTTGGCGAGCCCCTTAATTCGGAAGTTGATTCGTACTTTTTCTGAAATTCTGTCCACCCAATTACTCGTAGCTCTCGGGTATTTTCGGCACTACTATGTTCAACCACTTCAGTAAGGTGTTCTTGAGCAGCTAGTATGTCGCCTTCGAACCAACGCATCTCCCGGCTTTCGCGCCCTTCGTAGTCCATCGAGATGAACTCGTCTTGTATCTTCCAGAGGGTCTTTTTCAGATTTTCGGCCTCCTCGCCCCTAATGTGTGCGAAGAAGTGTGTCATTTCGCGAATGATATGAACGCCAGCAAAGTATGAGCCGATCAAGTAAGAAGTGAACTCACTGCTCCACCCGTCACCATAGGCTGCGCAACGCTTTGGACTATAGTTGTCTTCATCCAGAATGTCAAAGAACCAATTGGACAGGTCCCATGCTGCGATAATAAGGGGTACTGAGTATCGAGCCAGCGCCTTCTTGTTCGCACGAGCTTGAGTTCGATGTTCGTTCCATCCGGACATCCAAGCAGTCGCCAGCGCGGCAATTAAGGCAGCAATGCCTGTTACAATGGCTGCGACAATAGATCCGTCGAGTGCCATCTTCTAGCAGAAGCTTGCTGTTCGAAGACGAGGATTGAACGGGTATTAGGAGTAGACACGAAATTGTTGGGTACGTTCTGTCAATCCCAGTGGCGTCGATTAGTGAAGACAGAAATTCGGGCTCGAGCGATGATGGCAAGGCAGTAAGGTGTGTCAGGCGTCGTAGATATCGAGATATCATGGTTACTTATTATCCACAGCTGAGAGCTACTACCACTTCACGCCCATTGATCGACTCAAAGATCAGCTTGCAGATGTGAGCCTAGATTACGCTAGTGGTATATAACGTATGGAACTCAACTCCAGACATCGCCCTTTAGAGCGCTAAAGTCAGCCACGTTAGACTAAGGGGATTGACTTAGATTATATATACCGCGACCTTTCCACCTCCTGTAGCCGCGATACAAGCTTCTAGAACTTTATTATCATCTTATAAACAAGATCCACCTACTAGTGATATCGAGGCGTTAGTCTATAGCTATGATAAAGATGTCTGCTCCTATTGAAAGGTTCTAGAGGTAGGTAGTAAAGAGGTGCGAAGGCTAACAGCTCCCATCCGTGCGCAAAAAGATCTTGACGATCTTATGCGCCAAGGAACGTGGCGGAGATAGGGTGCGGCATCCAGATATTGGCCGGCGCTGACTAAGGATCGAGGCCCACTAGCGCACGCCACATTGGTACCATACCTTTCGATGGATGGCATACTAGCGCCTAGAATAAGAAAACAATATTAGTAACTTGTCTGCCCACCACATTGAACGCAGGCCATGTCAACATTTGTACCTACCAGCCCCAATATATATATATGGGTCTAAGACGACTTCTTGCAGTTATCCTCAGCATGAGAAAGTATGGTACGATGGTGGTGATAGTGAACAGTAGTTTGGTGTGGCTCTCTAGTTTGTCTACGAATCGCAGTACCATGGACCCATTATGTCCATCAATCAAGTAAGTCAGTTGGTTAACACTAGGGTTCCAAGCAACTCTGGACCCTCTTGTTACACGGGGTTTGGCTATACTTCTCTAGGCTCGGTCCGTACTAAGGCGAGGTAGACTAAAGCGGTAGTCCATAAGGTAGTGTGAGGAGTAGTTGGGCAGACACTGAGACATCTGTATAGGCTTGTATTGAGACGAATCCTTGAGGAGCTATCAAGCCCCTCATAAAGATTAATAGCATTGTAGACTTCAGACTCTCTCTATATTTCTTATACAGCTATTAAATGCATAAAGGAAACACTATCGTTCATTCAAATATCTGGTTAAACCCCACGGCAAAGACAAAAGTAGTCAAAATAATCATAGCAGTCATGTCGGTCCAAGAACATTGGCAGATACTTAGCTTCCCATTCTCCGCCAATACGAGATGTCCAACGTGCCTTGCAGTACTACCAGTATGCAGGATACCAACCCGACTGATGCCAATCTACAATCGACACGACACGAGAATTACGTCCAGTGGAGACTAGTATATTACTAGGATGGAGGTCTGCATGTGTGAAGACGATGGAGTCTTGGTCTGGAAGGTGGTGGCGGAACTCATGCGGTGGATGAACACCGAGATCTTTGCTCAGACCAAAATCAGTTGAGAAATAATCGTGAAAAGCTGATACATTGGGAAAAGGTCCAGGAGTTTTTGCGAAACTGGAATCGAAGATGACATCTGAAAGCGGCTGTCCGCCAATGTGGCCTATATGGCAAGTCAAAAACTTTCAACCAAGAGCTCTGCAAGCATACACATCAAGAGTAAAGCCCAGAGCCAAAGTAGACTTTGTTTTCCTTTGAATGTGGAGATATTGGCTTACCGACGAATGGACTCTTAACATCTTGCTTCAAATTGCGCCATGCATCAACCATGTGACGTAATTGATGACAGACTGCTATCCTGTCCTCTTTGTTCATATTATCCCAACTCTTTCCTAAGGTTATACCGTTCACGAGCTCCATGTAGATGAAAACCTGCCCGTCGTCTTCACGCCACCCATACACCTCTGGGACCGGTACGGTATCAGGAAGCAACTGACGTAAGGCCAGGAGACACTGGCCTTCCGCGATCGTAATCTCCTCTCCATATTTCACCAACAAACCGAGATCTTCGCATATTACTGGTGGTGGTCGACTCCTCAACCACGCGTTTTTGTTAGTTGCCTTGGCGATCTCTCTTACTTTTTCTGGTGATGGAAGAGTACGCGATTTTCCGTGGTTTCGAAAGAACGAAGAGTCATGGAAAGTGATATTCCGGTCGAATGGGAGCTGCGAAGGATTGATACTGGAGGCGCTAGCGTTCATAGTCTCTAAATGGCTAAAAGAAGATGCTTGAGTGTTCTGAGGTTGATGTGCGCTACAACATGGGTTTGGTATCGATCGAATAATCAGGTCGTGTAGAGTATCAAGGTTATAGTGTCGATGCGAAGGTTGGAGCAAGGCGCATTCGTGCCTGTCTAGCGTGGCTGCGTCAGTACAACCTTGGTCCCCTAGCGATCTTGTCGCATCCACCCAACAATTATGATGACTGACCTGCTACTGAGTTTGGTATTCTGGAGTACTGGATTGTGTTTTCTATGGTGTTAATGGCAACAATCACACTAGCGCCCGGCAGAACCTGTATACGCCATAGACGCTCACATCGGCGCAATGTAGGCCGCCCCACCATCGTCCAGAACATGCAGTCATACGAAGATCTGCGCTTTTGACTCAACCATTTTATTAGTATTTGAAAACAACTACTTCGCGAGCTCTCATCTCTTTAGTAGCTTGCCAAACACCTGGAAATAAAATGTCTGATTCTATGGATGACGAGCGCCTTGGGCGAGCAGTACCTACATCGCCTGCTAAACCCCCCAGCAAGGACATCAAGCTCTCTGGCCAGTACGCAACCATTGTCCCAGTACATCCGGATCATGCGGCAGAATTGTACGAGCTCATCAAAGGAGATGATAACGCATCGCTATTCGACTTCATCTTCGACAAGCATCCCAAGTCCCTCGAAGAACTCCAGGCTAGCCTCGCAGTAAAAGCAGCAACAATGCATCCCTGGACCTACACCATCCTTCGAAACAACCCGCAAGATGGAACATGCAGGCCAGTAGGAATGGTGGATCTGATGCGTATGGATCTTCCAAACCACGTCATTGAGGTGGGCAATATACAATACACACCCGCATTGCAGCGCACACCCGCCGCCACGGAGGCCATGTATTTGCTCGCCAAGTATGTGTTTGAAACTCTTGGGTTCAGAAGATATGAGTGGAAGTGTAATAGCCTCAATCATCCGTCGCGTCGAGCGGCAGAGCGATTGGGATTCAAGTACGAGGGTACGTTCCGGCAGCACATGATTGTCAGGGGACGCAATCGCGATACCAATTGGTACTCTATCCTGGATTCTGAGTGGGATCATGTCAAGAGCGGTTTGGAGAGATGGTTACATCCGGACAACTTCGACGAGGAAGGGAGACAGAAGAAGACGTTACAGCAGTTGAGGGAATCGTAGTCCAACACTTTGTCTTGTAACATAAGTCGTAAATCTAAACCCATAGCAACCCCTTCAGACAACATTGAAACCTAAATGCGATCGTGAAATTCTTGTTGAGCCTATGTAGTGCCTTGTTCTGTGTCAGTGTTGTGTACCTGAAGCCTTTCCTAAAGGGACAAGTCCAGCCGAGCCGCCTATATCGGGAACTTTGCATAAACCATAACACCGCATGACTTTTTCAAGCGAATCTCCATACTGGGGAAATATGCCCCATAGGTGGGCCAAGCCGGATACTAACGGAAATGACTCACCGTCATACCTCAATAGTTCATGAATCCAATAGCCATCGCGCCACTTCTCAGGCAACAGTAAGACCTAGACGCGATATCACAGTCCTTGTTGACATGTCAATGGTCAAACAAGAGACGGCTAGTGCTAGTAAGCCCAGAAGAACCGGGCTCAAGAACACATCAAAAGTCGCCATTATCTGGATCAAACAACTTGACAATTAGTGCGACTTCTTTTCAAAACTTGCGCAAAGATCATCGCAGTCTTGCCAGCAGATAATCAGCATACCATGTCGTCTCAGCCACTAAACCCCCAAGCACAACGCCTCAGAGCCCTCCACACACCAGGCAAACCCCTTGTCTTGACCAACGTCTGTGACGCAATAAGTGCAAATGCCATCGCCGCTCTTCCCGGCACAAAAGCGCTCGCAACAGCCAGTGCCGCCATCGCCGCCGCATCTGGTCTATCCGACGACGATCTGACTCTCACCGTCAACATGCGTGCTGTGGAGTCGATTGCCAAAGTAGCAGCTGCACACAATCTCCCGCTGACCGTGGATCTGCAGGACGGGTTCGGCGACGAGCTAGAGGAGGCCGTGAGACGCGTTATCGAATTAGGTGGGGTGGGTATAAACCTTGAAGACTACGGACGTGAGATCGATGGGCTCTATGGTGTTGAGGAACAGTGCAGCCGTATACGTCGCGTGATGGCTGTTGCTCGCGATAGTGGCGTGCCTGATTTTGTAATCAACGCGCGGTCAGATGCGCTATTCGCGGGTGGCGGAATCGAAGATGTTATTAAGCGTGGGAAGGCGTATCTGGATGCTGGTGCCTGGAATGTTTTCGTTTGGGGTGGGCCGAGCAGGAAGGGCTGGGGTAGGGATGAAGTTGGAAAGGTATGCCGGGCTTTTGATGGGAGGTTGAATGTTATTCTGGACAGAATGAGTGGGAATGGTCTGGCGATCAGAGACTTGGAAGACATTGGGGTTGCGAGGATTAGCGTTGGTCCCCAGTTGATGCGTCGGACGGCGGTACTGTTGGCGGGTGAGGCTCAAGAGATACTTGATGGAAAGTCTAGCGCGGCTTAACTGAGACGATAGAGTGTTGATGTATCATTTTAGTTCGTAAATTGGCCTTTGTCCGTTGCACAGTCAAAGATACACAATACACCGCCGTGGAGTACTAAAGGCGTATTCCTGACTATCAGTCTCTGCTTATCACTCTGACCCCTATGAACTACTGTACCTCTAAGAGCCGTGAGGGAAGTCCCGGCCCGCCACCAGTCACCATAATTTTCTCCTCACTACTCTGTCTTCCCTTGCTCTGCCTTCCCCACTGCCGCCTTCACATCCGCTCTCTCCCCTAGAATCCCCATACACCAACACACAGCCTCCTTCCACTCCCTCTGCATCTCTCCATCATCCACCATCCGCTCTCCAATCATCTCAGGTAGTCCCTTCATAGCCCCCTCCCTGAAGAACCACCAGCTAGGTAAGAAATTCAACTTCGCCAACGCAGCCAACTTGAGCGGCGAAAACATGGCACTGTACTGACAGGCGCGGGCTAGTAGAGGGCCGTGGTTGAAGGCAACCTGCCACATTGTGTGCGCGATGGTGTCGATATTGGAGGAGAGTATAGGAGAAGGGGAGGTGGGAACGAGGTTGGGGTGAGTGGTGAGAACGTGATGGAGGAGCTGGATCGTTTGGGGTACGGGCGCGGCAGAAGGAGGTTGTGACGAAGTCGTTGTTGCAGGTTCTTGAGCGGGACTAACAATAGGTTTCGCCGAGGAGATTCTTCGTTTCTTTGGTGGTGGGAAGGATTGGGGGTGTGGGTGAGTGGTGCTGTTGTCTGCTGCCTCGGCGTTGCCCTGGGGGTATACTTTTGTTGGCGACTGTTCCTGTAGTAGTGTCAGTCCTGCTTTCAAACTTCTGGTATATTTGGTCTCACCTCATCCTTCCTCTTGTCGCCTGCCAGGATGGAACCTTTTGCAGCAGTACTCTCCCGCCGCTGCTGACCAACGACGTTTGGCGAATCCCGAGACGTCGAGTTCTTACGTTGTTGCTGTGCCGTGCTCGTAGCTTGAGAAACAGATACTTTCCGCTGTTGCTGTGCTTTCTCAGCGCCTTTTGAGCTTGGAGACGAAATTACAGAACCCTAGTTTTGTCAGTACATCGTTGCTTGCTCCTTTAGCATCCGAAAGCCCGGCTCACCTTCCTCGCTGTAGGGGTGTTCGGCCTAGGAGCCATAGCGATATCCGACATCCTGTTGCCTTGAAAAGCTTTTTGGGTGAGATGGTGAAACAGTCGACCAGAAGGTTGAAAAGGTGGACAGGCGTGTAGAAGACGAAAGAGATTGGTGTTTGCGAGAAGCAGTTTGAGTAAGAGGAGAGGTGAGATAGCGTAGTATCAAACGCGGAAACACAGAGTGGATGCTAGTACGAGCGACTAGTAAGATGGGATATCAAAGGACTTCTCAATAAATAAAGGAAGCTTCTCTGTGAGAGGGAGCCTTGTCGTCGTAATAGTATTGAGTACGATCTTGGTCGATTGCTCCACGTTGTCTCCAGCGCCTATATGTGAACCGGGTTAGGATCAAGGCAACGGCTGATTGTCGTGGAGAGAGGACGCGGACAAACACAGAAAAAGACGGTGAGGTGAAAGAGGTAGAAGTGTCCTTGACAAGGGGGATTCCAGTGCAAAAAAGGGTTCCCAGCGCATGAAGTGAGAGATAACGAGCATGAAGACATCGAATAGACTGGATGAGCCTTTGAAACGAGGACCCGAGACCCTATCAGACGCCGTAGGATATATCAGAGGATCGCCAGCCAGAGCAGACCCTATTTTTGACTCCCAAGACTGTGCTACGCAAGCGGTTATGGTATATCACTCCAATGAACGCCACCCATCCATCTCCGTATGCAAAAGCGTCTCAAGGTCAACTTCAACACTAAGCCCGTCCCCTTGCACGTGTTGCGCGTGCTTTAGGTTTCGCTTTCGCCTTCTTTGGCTTAGGCACCTCCTCTTCTTCCTCTTCCTCCTCAGAATCCCCAATATCCTCCTCGTCCAGGTCCATCTCCTCGTCTTCACTCTCTACCTTGGCCTTCTTCTTTGAGCTCGCGCTCTTCTTCTGTTTCTTGCGATTAGCTTCAAACGCCTCCTCTGATGGCTCCTCCATGGGTGTCGAGCGCTTTGAACCTCGCGACTTGGGCGCGTACTTGGCCTCTAGCGAATCGAAGAAGTTGCCTGCTCTTGCCTTCTGGCGTCCCTGTATCAGAGCTGCCAGACCTGCCATGTCGTCTGTGCCGCTCTTTTTGCCCTTTGGCTTCGCCTTGGTCTTGCCGTTTGTGGCCCCTGATGCTTCCTTCTTGGCTTGTTTCTTGTCAAAGTCTTCGCGCCGCTTCTTCTCCGCATCCTTGGCTTTCTGGCGGGTCTCGTCTGTCTCGGCTTCATACGCAGGGTACGAGCTGACGTTTCCGTTTTCGATCTCCTCGTCTAGGATCTGCCTGAACCGGTCGTCGTCTTCGAGGATGTCGGACAGCATTACGAGATCGTACACTTTGTTCAGGTTACCCTTGACCTTCTTGAATGCCTTGACTAGATCGCGGCGTTCCTCCTCGCTGCCCTTGTATTCATTTGCGACGTTGTTGATCGCCTCCTCATTGACGACGTTCTCGAACTGTTCCCGGTAAAACTTCAGCCAGTCAAAGTCATCGTCATCCTCCATTGTCTCGGCTGTGCTGCCCGTGAGGTCATATCGCTTGCGTCGGCGGTCGTCTGAGAGTACGGCATATGCGAATGCGATTTCTTGAAAGGCCTTATTGGCGGCTTCTTTCTCGTCAGGTGCGGCCTTGTCTGGGAAAAGTTCAGCGATGCCTTGTTGACCTGTCTAGTAAGAAAACCTACCCGGGTGGCACTTGAGCGCCATTTTGCGATATGCCTTCTTCACCTCGTCGGCGGTAGCTTCCACCTCGAGTCCCAGCACCTCGTACGGGTCGATTGCAGGCGGGCCATCTTCTTCATCCATGTCGTTCTCGCCTTCGCTCTCGTCATTGTTTACAAAGTCGTCCTCTGTGTGCTCCTCCGGCGTCTGTTCTTTCTTCTGTTTCCGTGCCATATTGTTGAGTTATGATGTAGATGTAAAGTTGGTGCAAGTACTGACGGTTGACGCCTGAGTGAGAACGCGACGCGACCAACCGCGATCACCGGACTTAACACGGAGCTAAACAGTCAGACCCACTTTCCGCCGTCACTTTTGGCCAGAACGCCAATTACATCACCTTCACTTTCTTCACCCTCCAAAATGCAAGCGCAAGTCGACTACGACACAGGTCCTGTGCGTACCTGGGACGGCCCAGTGCCTCCAGCTCAAGGCGCAGATCCCAACGACCATCTACAATACATGCGACTGGCCCTTGATCAAGCCCAAGAATCACCACCAAAACCATCAAACTTCCGTGTTGGCGCCTTGTTAGTCGATGCAGATACCGGGGCCATCCTTTCTCGCGGCTACACTCTAGAGTGCGAAGGAAACACGCATGCAGAGCAATGTTGTCTCCTGAAGCTCGCCCAAGCACATGGTCTGCCTGAAGAGCGAGTTGGCGAAGCTTTGCCGTCAAACACTGTCATCTACACTACCATGGAGCCTTGTAACCTTCGGTTAAGTGGCAACCTACCCTGTGCGGATCGTATCATTCGCACAAGGGGGACGAATGGAGAGCAGAAGATTAAAAAGGTGTATCTAGGGGTCAAAGAGCCGGAGAAGTTTGTTGGCGAGAACGAGGGGCGGAAGAAGCTGGAGGAGCATGGTATCGAATGTATACATGTACCTGGGTTGGAAGAGAGGATATTGAGTGTTGCTACTGCTGGCCATGAGCAGTAAGAGTGGCCGATTTGGGAATGGTATTAAAGATATAGACGTAGAACCTAACAATTGAAATAGGTGCAAACGACGCGCAGATTACACAGCATCGACCCTCAACTGTCGTTTTGCTTCTCTCTTTGATCTCTTGCTCCTACGCTCTCAAGTTCTCCAACTCCATATCCGCGACTTGTGCCCGTTGCCGTCGATCCTTCGCTTTCCCTCTCCCGGTACTTTTCATCTTCAACCCCATCTCGTATTTGAACCGCTTCCACCTAGTTTTACGGATCTCTGACGGCCTGACACTGCCTGATAGCCGGGCTTGCGTCTTCTTGGATGATGTTGGTTGCGTCGTCTTAGCAGGTGGTCTCTGCGCTGCCTCCATGGTCTGCTGATCAGCCGCATCGTATTCGATAGCCATGGGGCTGACAGCCAGCAGCGAGATGAACAGGGATGCGAAGCGACTTTGTTGCTTTGTAGCTGTTACTGGACTCGTAGGATCTGAGGTCGCTCGCTTGTTTGAGGTTGTTGATCTGGTTTTGAACGTGGTATGGTGCTTCGACTTCGTTTCATTCCATGTTCGCGACTTGAACACGACGCCTGATTTTGATGCGCTTGTCCTGCGTTTGTGCAATGTTGTCTGTGTCAAGACGCGCTGGTCTCTAAATTTGCCTGATGGCGACGAGCTGCTGGCCATTTCTGATGCTCGTGTGGATACTGGACGTAGTGCGGCCATGTTGGTCTTGGTCGCGGAGTAGGATGCCTGATTTGGAGAGTAGTTGTGTCAGGAAAGACGGACGAACAGAATGGATAGTAGCAATAGCAATCGAGAACGAGATTAGAACTGAATGAGTTTAGAAATGCGCTTCAAGAATGCGCTCAGATATCAGTAAGCTGTAGCTTAATCGCCGACTCCACGCGACAGGCCATCATGCTGTCTCATAAACCTTTCCAACTAGATAGCATCTTTCGTTTAGCACTTTACCAGGCGTCCAGTCAGACAGTAACGAAATGAGAATTTCCTTTTTCGGTAGCTTGGGGCTGAATATCCCTGTCCAAAAGGATCAGCCTTGTCGTAAGCAAGACATAGCTAAAGTGTAAAGGCGGACGAAGTTTAGCCCATTTTTTGTTCATAGGAGCTGCTTCATCTAAGAAGCGTCTTGTGTGATGGCCAAGCGACGTTGGCTGGCTGGTCGCGACGCCTCATGTCATGATTGAGAGCGCAAAAATAGATTGTGGCTTCAGCTGTGCCGCGCGCTTTATGTTACATAGCTAGGCCTACCGATAGAGAAGCTCGACGGAGCTTTTGAAGACATTTATAACCCGCGCTCTGCGATGCGAAAGTATCGTATGCATCAAGCAAACGCGACCGCTAGGAAGAAGGTGCACATCAAGGTAGGGCAATCAAGCCGACGCGTATATCTGGGACACAGCTACCTAGTAACGCGAACGCGCTGCAAAGAATGGAATTACACAGAAAAGGGTTCAAAAGGTACTATCTCTAGAATTCAACGTTAACGGCCACCGGCACTCGGGACAACCCATCCCCTACCCCGCTAAAACCCGCGTACGAGGTGCTGGGACTCGAGGTGGAAGCTACCGCCGACGAGGTGAAGAAGGCATATCGCAAAATGGCGCTCAAGT
>Ga0181473_100140_pt1 | contig 13712 bp, 11 predicted proteins | sample In2P11_FD_119089 | JGI IMG/M metagenome (GOLD analysis project Ga0181473, IMG submission 119089) | Clean room microbial communities from NASA Spacecraft Assembly Facility at Jet Propulsion Laboratory, Pasadena, California, USA -... ... | reverse complement strand
CTGTGGGGAAGCAATGGCACCTACTAACATGCAGCGCGATAACAGTATGGAGGATGGTACAGATCAACCAGACGAAGCACTCTCGGGATCAACAGAAGTACAGCCTGTAGACAACATGGACAACGGTGCTGTACGCAAATCAAGCCCACTGATTGAAGAAATACCTGAAGCTATGGAAATTGATTCTCAAGAAATGACTGTAGCTGAGGTACGATACGAAGACAAAGACACTCCGGGGCAACAATCAAGTGTAGCGGACACGATTGAGGGATACAGTACACATCCATCGCCTCGAACTTCAGCCACGAAAATTGTGGAAGCCGAGTCAGGCTCAGCAATCGAGCAACTTGACACGCCAGCTGATCCGAACTCCTCAATCACCCCGATACCGCCATTACTACGTGGCACCCTTCGAGTATACCAACATGAAGGGCTTGACTGGCTCGCAAAACTCTACGCTGGTGGCCGCAGCGGTATCTTGGCTGATGAAATGGGTCTGGGGAAGACAATCCAAAGCATAGCTCTCCTTGCACATCTGGCAACAACGTATGAAGTATGGGGTCCACATCTGATCGTTGTACCAACCAGTGTCATGCTCAACTGGGAAATGGAATTCAAAAAGTTCCTGCCTGGCTTCAAGATTTTAACCTATTATGGCAGTCAGGAGGAACGGAAGCAAAAGAGACGCGGTTGGATGGCGGACGATAGTTTTAACGTCTGTATTACATCTTACCAACTCGTCCTTCAGGACGCCAACTCTTTTAAACGACGAAAGTGGCATTACATGATCCTTGATGAAGCTCATAACATCAAGAACTTTCGGTCTGAGAGATGGCAAACAATGATGACGTTCAATACTCGAGCTCGACTTTTGCTTACTGGAACACCTTTGCAGAACAATTTGACAGAACTGTGGTCTCTCCTCTTTTTCCTTCATTACGGGCAAGACAATGAGGGAGAAGACGATGCATTTGCTGGGCTACGGGAATGGTCAGAGTGGTTCAAGCGTCCTGTTGAGTCGATACTTGAGCACGGTAAGCAGGTCCTTGACCAGGAAGACCAAGCACAAGTTGCCAAGCTGCACAAGGTCATCCGTCCCTTCTTGCTCAGACGACTGAAGGCAGATGTCGAGAAACAAATGCCACTCAAGTATGAGCATGTCGAGATGTGTCGGCTTTCGAAACGGCAAAGGCAATTGTATGATGGATTTATGTCTCGAGCTCAAACACGAGAAACGCTTGCTTCAGGGAATTATCTATCCATTATCAACGCTCTAATGCAGTTACGCAAAGTCTGCAACCATCCCGATTTGTTCGAAACAAGGCCGATCAATACTTCATTCGCAATGGCTCGATCAGTAGCGGCTGGATTTGAGATTTTAGATCTTCTTGTGCGTCGAAAACTGTTTAATCAGGATACTATGCGTGGAGTTGATCTGGATTTTCTACAGCTTGTGCCTGTCTCCAGAGAAGATCTGTCATGGGTGCAGTGGAAGGAGACTTCGATGTACAACGCATATCAGCCATTCAAGGACGTCAGACATCGTCAGTGCTTACGGGTACAAGGCAGTAGTCGGATTTTTGCTACAGCTGACCGTGGTGAAGTTATGTCATCTTTGGAAAGTGTAGCGCGGCAAGCACGACTTCAAAGTATTGACAGGACGATGTACTACGAAGCGTACAAGCATCATCAGCATCCTGTCTACGGCGTCGGCCTGCTTAAAAAGCTTGATTTCAATCTGAAGCACAAGCAACTTATGCGGTGTGCATTGCAGCAGCTGGACGTGCGACGTTGGGACAAAATATCGGTATTCAATTCTACCAACCTTGTTCAGTCGCTTGAAACAAGATCGCGAAATATGGATCCTTTCGTAGAGCAATACGCTTGTGTTACTCCTGCAGCCGTTGCCATAGATCTACCAGTAACTGTCATTGGCGAATCACGCGCTGATGTCATTCGTCAACAGCAAGGTCTTCAAAGATATGATCCCTTCCACCAAGCACGTATGAAGCTGTCAATCGCCTTTCCGGACAAACGACTCCTGCAATATGACTGTGGCAAACTTCAAAGACTCGACAAACTCCTTCGCCAACTGCAAGCAGGCGGTCATCGAGCCCTCATCTTCACACAAATGACAAAAGTACTTGATATCCTCGAACAATTTCTCAACATCCATGGTCACAGATACCTTCGGCTAGATGGGGCAACCAAAATCGAGCAACGACAAATTCTTACTGACCGCTTCAATAACGATACACGCATTCTCTGCTTCATTTTGTCCTCTCGGTCGGGTGGTTTGGGCATCAACTTGACTGGTGCAGACACAGTTATTTTCTATGACCTCGACTGGAATCCAGCTATGGACAAGCAATGCACAGATCGAGCACATCGTATCGGCCAAACAAGAGATGTACACATTTATCGTTTTGTGTCCGAGCACACTATTGAATCCAACATCCTCCGCAAAGCCAGTCAGAAGCAATTACTCGACGATGTGGTCATTCAAGAAGGTGATTTCACAACCGACTACCTCAATAAGCTCTCTTATCGGGATATGCTCAACGATACTAACGCTGACGCTGACGTCGAAGACGAAAACCTGGCTGGTGCAGCCATGGACCGTGTGCTCGGTGGAAACATGAAAAACACTAGCAAGGCCGATACGACAGCATTTGAGCAAGCAGAAGACAAAGAAGACATTACAGCTGCCAGAGTTGCTGCAAAGGAAGTCCAACATGCTGACGACGGCGACTTCGATGATCAACCTGCAAGCACGGACGCACAAATCACTGCATCAAAGGAGACTGCGCTTGATCCCTACAATGCCACGAACGCGGCGATTGAAGAGGTCAACGAGAACGAAATTAGTGTGAGTCACATCGACGATTACTTATTGCGGCTGCAAAAGTACTTGTTCAAGGATATACCGATTGCGCTGGCCATGAGAGATAGGAGCAGGAAGGGCAGGAACAAGAAGGGTAAGGACACAAGACGGCGATGAAATACCTCATCTTCGTTTTGGATCTGCTCTGGTACCTTAGCATTTAGTGACTCTTTGGACCGCTTGCGATCTCACTGTATGGAAGCTGATGAGGTGGGTTGTGGTCATGTTTTAGTAGTAAGACCTTGTACTATAGAATGTTATCACCATCATCATAATTATTTACTGAGAAAGAATATAAACTTTGATCTTGTGAATAATATAACGATATGTATTGTTTAAACCTTGTCGATCCAGATGATATATACATGTATCGATTCACTACCAACGAGATCATACCTACGTAGGTACATATGATTAATCTTCGTAAGTAATATGTAGATGTATACATATTCGTATATACGATGTTCTGTTCTATATCTCATCTGCCTTATCTACATACTATCCTAAGGGTATAAATATACAGTCTCTTTGTTCGAGTACGTATCTTTAATTTTAGTCTACCTTACTTTACTTTACTTTGCTTTACTTTGCTTTATCGCTATATGATAAGGTACTGTGTGTAGTGGATGCGCATTTCGAGTCTCTGGTCTGATGCTTGGTATTTGATATTAGCTATATAGCTACACAGCTATATTAATACCTATGTACCTAGGTAGCTGTGTAGCCATGTACCCGTGAGCCGCCTAACCTCTTGCTTTGTTTTGTTGCTGAACTGCGCTGCGCTCTCCTGTGCTGTGGTACTGGAGTTCAGTACTGGGGTATCATAAAACTTCCATGTTGCCTCCCTCCGTCCGTGGCTTAATTGCTGTGTATGTATGAATATGTGTGTACTGATATTTGTTGTTTCAGCGCGACTGAAGCTCAAACTGGATAGACCAAACCGAATCGAACTGAAGCAGAGCGGGAAGATGAACATGTGCGAATGAGAAAACGCTTCTGGGTATTTTTACTATCACTGTGTTGCGGTGTTGCTCTCTTGCTTAACCTATACTGTGCGCAGAGAGAGAAAGGAGATCTCGGGATGATCAAGTTTCGAGAGTTTTAGAAATTTGCGGCTGGTATAGGACTTGTGGGTGCCGTGACCATCTCTTTCTCATCCTTTTTTTCTTTGAAGTAGTAGTCTTGTGGTAATGCGTCTTTGTGGCGTTCGCGCGTTATGCTGATGCCGCCTAGGCTGTCGTTTCTTGCGTGGTAGAGACTTCTGTCCCTGTCACCTGCGCCGGTACTTCCTAGTAGACCGCTGCGCACGCTCGCACCGTCTCCGGCTGGTTTACTGCTCATGTAGCTGTTGCGTTCGCTCGTTAGTGCTGGCGCTGTGACACCACTGGCGGAGATTAGACTTGCACGTTCGGCATTCATGGCTGAGATGGAACGGGGATAGTGGATCGAGGCTGTGTCTCTTAGAGATGCGTTGTCCCTGTCGGTAGCAGTTGTGTTGTACGTATCACGGGGATGTACAGCGGAGAGTACGGAGAGTGGGAGGGATTCGCGTGAACCACCGAACATGGATGCAGGTGCGAGAGCACGGATCGAGGCGTTTGTGTCGAGGCTATTTCGCCGGCGACGCTTCGAGGATGACGCGAGTGTGAGGATTGAAGCGTCATCTGTAAGATTGTTGTTCGCTGTCACCGTGTGGTAGGTTGCCGGGTGACTGTGAGGAGCCAGGTGTGCTGGGACCGCGCTGACCGGCTGGGTTAAGCTGTAGACTGCATTTGCAGGGATATGGTTTTGACTTGCTGGTATAGTTGTGATTGGGGTGGTAGATTGCATGGTCGTGAAGGTTGTTGTCATGCTTCGCACTGACGGCGCAGGCGAAGAGAATGTGCTATCCCTGTCTCCTTCTGTACGAGCAGCAGTGTTATTTGTGCCTGCACCGGATTTGCCTGTATCCGAATGAGCGGTCTCATTGGTGGTCGCCAGAGTGGGCGCGCGGGATTTTGGCGGTAGCCCATTGACGGAAGCAAGATCTTGAGAGGGTGTTGTTGATACGCGGCGATTGGAGAAAGAGGATTGTCGACTACGGGAGTGGGCACTGATAGGAGAGATAGGGACAGCGGAGGAGTGGCCATTGATGGTGTTGTCGGAGTGGTCGCGAGTTAATGGGTAAGGATTGTTCTTGACTATTCCTAGCTTCTTTGACCGTAGACTGCCGACACTGGTGGATTGGCGGGAACTCGTGCTTTCGCTGTGTATGTTCTTGAGGTTGGCTAGACGTTTCATCCAGTACGCAAAAGGTCTTCGTCGGGCATTTCTGTCTAGAAATGTGTTAACTGCGGTTTGTAACGTGCAACTACTCACGTACCATGGGCGCGTGGTGGTCCTTCAGTCGAGGCCATTCTGTAAATAGAGAGGTAAAGTCGTTCCAGGAAGACGTGGCTTTCCTCGGGGTGCTCACTGATTGCTCTTCAAGTTGCGACGTGGAAACAAAAGAACAAGCGCGGGTGTCGAAGCTAGTAATTGGCTGAGCGCATTTCAAGGAGAATTAGAGGGCTTGTAACATGGGTGAGGCTGATCGGCAGGTTGATCTGCAGTGTCGACAATAGTAAAAGGATAGCAGGAGGCGTAGAACCAAGATATCTGGTAGGTATTATTATGTTCTTCTGGTGTGGTGTGTCAATCGGTACCATGTTTCGAGCACGTGTTGCACAGGGGGGTGGGTAACGATAGTTTACCCCCTGAAACTCAAATCTTTCGTGGCTTACTCAGACACACGTATGCAAATCAATACCTATTGACGAATGAAATACCAATCCTTTTCGTACTGTATATATTCTATACAATGCTCGCAAGTCTAAACACTAAAACAGCCACGTATCCTGCTACTCGCTCACAGTCAATGTTCCAGCTCACTCAGTTGCCATGCCATGTAGTTCCTCACACCTGGAACATAATTTGCAACACCCCACATAGCCCAGTTCCGCAACCAGCAAAGTAACGGGTTTTTCATCGTCACTGCCGTTGTCAAGCGATGGGTCAGTGCAACTACACCTTGCGCGACCGGTCTTCTAGTCTTCTCGTACCGGTTCAAGTCGTCATCCGTGTTTCGCCCAGCAAGAAGTGCGTCTGCAATGACATCCGCGAGGTATGCGGCATCTTGGATACCGATATTCATACCCTGTCCACCTGCTGGCGAATGGACATGTGCAGCATCACCAGAAAGGAAGACACGATTTCGCCGATATTGCCCCGCAAGTCGGTGGTGGACGTGGAAGTGAGAGGCCCAAATAATGTCAGTGACCACAGGCTTTTTTGGTATAGAAGGGCCACGTGAACGAACGAGGTAATCCAGGAGCTGTATATCAGGGTTCTTTGGTGCTGCTTCCACTGTTGCGAGGACACGCCAAAGATTATTTTCTTCATTGGCATATGGGATCATAAGTAAGAAGCCTGCCGGATCCAGGAACGTTACCACTTCGTCTCGTGGTGCCTTGTACGGCCAAACTGTAGAGTCCAGGTGTACATCGGCTGTTAGGAAATCAACATTGTACTGGCTCCCCTCAAATGATACGCCAATTGTGTCGCGGACTCGTGAGTGCATACCATCGGCAGCAATCAGGTATTTAGCGGAAATATGCTGGATCTCACCCGTCTTGAGGTCCTTGGCATTCAACTCAACACCCATTTCATCGTTCTTGATAAGGTCTGTCATGGCCACACCACGGTAAATGTTGCCTCCGAGCTCGTTCAACTTCTCGGTCAACAACTTCTCGGTTCCAGTCTGTGGGAGAGCAACAGCGTGCTTAAAACGGTCATGAAGGTGAGTGAAGTCGAGCAATGAGATGAGACTGTCCTTCTCCTTCAGTGAAAGTTTCTTGATAGGGAGGCCTGACTCGATAATTGGTTGCGCGAGGTCAAGCTTCTCAAGTACTTCAAGAGTACGAAGATGAATGATAGCTGCTCGAGATGTCGTCGCTGCTTCTGGACTAGCATCGATCACAACAACATTGATTCCTGATTTTCGCAGGAAACAGGCGGCGACAAGACCAACAGGCCCTGCACCCACAATAACAACGTCTGTTTGGTGTGGTAGAGTTATGGTTGACATGGTTGACAATGCGTTTGGCTGCTGTTGGGACAAGCTGGGGAGTTTCTCTTGTAGCTTATGTTCGTTGGTGGTGTTTTGAAGTGGTGCTATAGCTGCTTCCACCATCAATGGCTCTGCTCTACTTATACCTTGTCGTGTACAATGCCACAAATGTTACATTTCCGACCTACCTTCGTTGTTTCAGCCGTGCAATCGTATCTGCAAATTGTCTCGTGCAGCGCTTGATCGCAGACTCTGGGAGGAAGCATTACATGGCCGTGCCTGTGCACGATTCACTCGGCTTCAAATCAGCCTATGCACCGACCATTGGACACAGAAAAGCATTGTAGGAAGTTGCAGGCGCCGTGCAGACAACACAAGTCCCGACACAGTAAGACCTGCAACATTAGCTGACTTCGAGTAATCGTTGGTCTTGGCAGCTGATGGTTAGGTACTGAGTTGAAGTCATGTACGAGCACTTGCTACTTGTACTGCAACCTGCAGATGAAAATAGAATTGCGGTTGAAGAAGCGCTCCGAGGCCGCTTGAGAGCGTGTGTTTCGAATAAAATGCGGACAGCGACGGATCCGATATCAACGTGAGCAGCGAAGTTGCCAAGTATGAGCTAAGCCCCATTCAGTTCGACCAATGGGATTACTGTATTGCGTACCTACTGTACGTACTGTAATTTTCGATTTGTCTTGCTCCTTGCATTTAGGCGGCTAATAGCAATCTATCGGAAAGGTACAGGAGGTATCCAACTGTATAGTAGACAACTTGACAGTGATTGACAAAATGACACTTGATGGCTTTGAGATGGTCCAAAAGGACAGCATACAAGTTCGTTCTTGTTGAGCGTAGGTAAGATTGAGGCGCCAATCAATCCAGCTTTGAACCACCCTTCTTCCTTTCGCTAGTGGGTTGAAAGCAAAACCCTGTATAATGCTATGGCACTTACATGAAATCATCCTCGTAGAACTCGGCGTCTAGATCTTGATTGTTGATCATGTTCTCCTCTCGCATCATGTCGGCGTAGGCATGCTCCTTCTGCCATTTCTTGTTCTCTCGTTCTAACTTCTCTTCCCTATCCTTGGCTTTTTGTTCTTGTTGCTTGATGCGCTCGATTTTGCGTTTCTCCTTGAGATCTTCCTCCCTCTCCGCACGGAGGTCGGGGAACTTTTCGACTTTTGTTTTGTTCAATCGATTGACGATAACATTTTGCCGTACTGGGATATGAATCTTTCGGACCATTTTCTGATCATGAAACGATACTTGCCCGGTTGCCATGGACGCATCTTTCTTTAGATTGGACCATGGTGTATAGATGATGGTCACGTTGTCTTTCTTGTTGCCTATAACGAACTGTAATGGGCACTGTTACAAGCATCAAAGAATGTAGTGGCTCACCTTCGATCGAGTTAGCCTTGGTCAGTTGTGCACAGTCCTCGAGGAGGTCCTTCGATATCGAGGTCCATGAGTCACCCTGTTTCATGCGAAGGTAGACGTGCGCGCTTGAAAGGTTGTCAACATGGAACTGTCCTTAGGTCAAATGTGCTTCAAGCAGTTGGTCGTGAGCATCGTACCCTTGTAAACCATGTCAGATCCGAAAAACGAGTTAGCTTTTCAACGGTGTCGGCCTACCACACGTCCTCGTCCCAGCCAAACTCTATGAGGTCCTCGTCTGGAAGGTGAGATGAGTGTCTCGTGTTCTCATGTCAGGCCACTCACTTTCGACTTTGTCTTTACCAACGTAAATGAATGCAGGCGGATCCACCACAGTAGACTTGAAATAATATACCATGTTTTACGGCGGTGATGCCTCCCCAGTTGCTTGCTGCCAGTGAGTCACTTTGCTTGCTCAGCACTAGTGTTGCCGAGATTTACGGGAGGTCGACGAGGGCATTGACTGCGTGGGTGAGATTCCAGCACAAATGCCAAGAAACTATGCCGTTAGTCTGAAGCATTATCCGGCACCACGGCTCGGCTGAACTATGCTCATACTTGTACTTGTACTTATGTGCTTGCACTACGAGATATGGTGTTTGTACTTTACTAAGATTCGACAAGATACGTGTGACTCAGTCGTTGCATTTGATGGGTCCAAAGGCACTACCTTTGCAGCGTCGAATGATTTTAACCACTAACCATGACAACTTGGAAGTTAAGCGGTATAATGCTTCATGGTACCAACAAAACCGAGCATCACTCAGGTTGTAAGCAGGAATTCCAACCTTATTGATTTTTGACATTCCGAGATAGGACCTTCGCGTCGCATGCGACGTGGTTTTACTTGTTCAAATGGATGGCGTGAATCTTGAAGGAACCTTATGCTGGCATGAGCTGTCCCGCACACCACTTGTGAGTGGCGGTGGCGCTCCGACAAACTTTGGTTAATAGCAACTCAAGAGTACCACTGGGAACCGTTGCTGCCGAGTTATAGATTGTGGGCACGGATACGCGTGATCCACGTGGATCCCTCATTCGATCCCTGCTGTTTCCGAAAGTGAAGCTGAGATCGTCAACCGGAAGCCTGCGTTGCCGGGTAGTGCTTGCTTGGAAGCCGCAGAGTGTGATAGGCGTCCCCAATATCTGTTATGGCTTCGATATGATGCACATCCAGGGGATAGGCGGACATCGAATGGCTTGCAAGTACCCGTAGGTACTTTTTGAGGCGTCAAATTAGTGCAAACTCAGTCATATGCTTGCATAGGCGTCAGGTCAACAAAGCACGTAAGCTATACAATCCTACTGGACCTCCGTCCGATGTGCAGACCAACAAGAACAACTATCACGTAGTTTTCACGACTGGCGGAACAATAGACGAGTCGTTGACTGGTATTTGTTAACCTACAGCACCTACCACAAGCGCAATGTGTGCCTTACAACCCATGTAGCATCGAAGAGTCGACAAAATCTTGTTCTGAAGGACAAGAATGGCAAGTAATTCTCCATTGCAGTACCCATGTATGGATGAGTACAGGAGGAACATGTTGCGTGTTCCACATGGAATTAAGATGAACTGTTCAGCAGTGCAAGTCGCTACCAGAGCAATGGAGGTAATCTTCCTTGTTTATAAGAAAAATGGAACAGGGTAAGCCGATGACCCTGGTTGAGTGCCCATGAGCAACATCGCAAACCTGGCTGAAAATGGAAATATTTACGAGGCATCACAGTACTGTAGTGAGTTGGGGGTGAGTATACACTACGACGCCAGTCGTGCTAGCTGGGCATTTGCAGGAAGCCATCATGATTGTGATGCTGAAAAGAAGAGACGCCGACTGGAGAGCGTGGTTAATCTTGGACTCGGTGATCGACTCGGCATTGCTAAGCTCAACGGGCGCAACCTCTGATGCAGATGAGGGACCAGGCGGGAGCCCCAATTACAGCGCTTAAGCAACACCAAGTCAACGATCAGTACCATGACGTCGGCAAACGCCATGACTTGAACAATATTCAAGTTTCCACCATGGTTGTGGCCTGTTGGGCTTTGTCCTTTTTTCCGACACTGTATTTGCACTGTATCCACAATCCTCCTCGCTTACCCTGTAACAAGTAATTTGACGATATTGACACGTACTTGTGTAATGTCGTCGTCGAGCACATTTATTGATCCGCTGTTGTGGTACTGGTTTGGTCCTTTCACATTCATATTCTTTGATGCATGAGGTGAAGTTGAGACGTTCATCCCGATATGACCGCTCGTCAATTCCATTTCCGGGTGATCAGGAGCCCATTTTGCATCATCCCACCATGGAAGTGGTCACAAAGTATGCTATAGTAGTGGCTTCCTGGTCCAATACCATCTGCACTAAAATATGATACCATACCGAGGTACAGACATGATTCCGCTACGGCGCATTATGCACCAGGGTACAGTAGGTATATTAACTTCCTCCTACAAACTTCGGTAAATTTGGACCGGACAAAAGAGGGATGCTGGTGCAGACGCTGCAGTGGCCAGTGGGCAGGCACGACTAAGAAGTGGGCCCACAGCTTCTCCTGCTCGTGCTTTTGTACAGCACTGTTCGTGCGTACTAGACTTCGGGAGGTCAGGTGTGTTCAAATGGTCAATGTTCAGTTCTTACTTACATAACATACAGGAACTTGTACGGTCCCGTATTCGCTCGGCTCGGTGAACCGGCCTTCGCTTACCTGTACTCGATGCCTCGTGACTCGTTGGAAGCAAACTTCAACGCCACAAGCTAGTAGAACTCTCTCAACTTCCAGTCGTGCTTGCTAATGTTTTCCACTCCCACCTCCTTCTCGCAATAGTTCCTAGACCGAAGTTTAGCCTGGAGCTGCCTGCCTGTAGGTAGTGATCGAGCTGTGATACAAACAAACTAGCGATCGTCGGACACATGATGCTCACCGTTTACTTACCTTCAGTGTGTGCTGTGGTCTTTGACTGCAAGCCCGAGGTGTGGCAACATCCATACCGTCCCTGAGCATCTCCGCTAGTGAAGGATTTTATAGTGCTGGCAGTATCGACCGCTTACGAATCTATCTACCGTTTGCTAGATGCGATTCTGCTTACATCCCCCCGCTCCTAAAATGACTGGAGGTTCTTGTTTGTACCACTAGTACTTCGTCCTTGAAACATCAACCACCAACCTCGCAGCATACCAGTAGCTTGTGAAGGGCATCAACGCACTAAACTCCACCTCCTGCCCCGACGATGCAAGACTCCTCTTTCGCCGGCTTGGCTCACCGCATGCAGTTCCCTTGATGACCTCTCTTCTCTCGGCAATACATCACCCGCCGCTACATGTTACCTACAATGGCATCTTCCATCAGCCAGCAAGCCTCTGAGATTGGAATCCACTTGTACTGCACTCCCTGTTCGACCAAAGTTCTCAATCTCCTCATGCAGGCCAGCATTGTTGCCCTGGTCCAAGAACATACTTCACACAGGCTGGAGTGGGTGGGCTTGACGCTGGCAAACGTTCATGCATCACCCATCCTTCTGCCAAACTTTGCAGTCCAACCAGTCCGTGTTATAGTGTACTTTAGTGCTCTTGGCAATGCCTACACGACCCTGACTTACTCTCCAACAATGGAAACATGCATAGGCTCGACACGCACTTCCCTACACGCGAAGATCGTATGGAAATATTCCGAGTCGTCCCTAGTTTGTCTTTGCTTATCCTTCCGTTCTCGCTTACTGTTTCAAGCGACCTCGTTATTCCTCCAGTAAAAGGAGGAACCATATGATTGTCACGCCAAAACCTGTATTAAAGCAGGCTTCTCACCAGCTTCGACAATCAACTGCCTGATCTTTGCGCGAGTCATTGAAACTCTTGTTTAAGCTTGCGAGGAACTCATGAAGTTTCGCCTGATCCTAGTCCAACGTCACTGATCCACTCAACACTTTAATTGCAGCTGACTTCGACTATTCGCATGTCTGGAGCAATGTCACACTGGCATTCACAGAAGGTTTGGAGTTTTCAAAAGTAAAGTATGAATGTATGCAAAATGGCTATTGGTATAATCAATACTGGTCTTAGCGAGACCCTAAAGCTGAAGTTCGGGAGACATGCCCAGAGTAACCACCACGCCGCGATTATAAAGATAATCTCATGCTCTCTATCACAGGAAATGTTCTAGTACTGCAGTGGTGTTGCTACCCGATACCACTAGGCTGTTCCACTGTTAACCAATCCGAACCGTCCCATCAGCCATTCGCTTACGCCTCAAGAGGATTGATTATCTTTGCTATCTTACCAAATGTCTATCCTTCAGAACTACACACCACCCAAACTGCCGAAGATGTCAAGAGCTAACAAGGCAGAACTACGAGCAGCCGTGGAGCGAGCTCAGAACAACGACTCTGGCAATATAGATTCAGCTACAGAACACACCCTACAGCAAGGACTTGAACAAATATGGCAGCAAATTCAGAATCAACCAAGCTCTTATATCATGGACATGACTGAATTCGCGGTGTTCAATAGGTATAGATCTGATGCCCGGTTTCAAAACGAGACCGCACGAAAGGCAATTGAGCGGTATTGGAACAGCAAGAGCGAGGCCAACAGCCATTGACTCTCGAGGGGAACGACAGATTACTTTCGGTGCAGGTATGGTTGTTGGCGTAATTTGAGGTAACGCTAATGTGAAACGCAGGCCCGTGCCAACAAAGCCAGCCACAGGAATTCGGGCATTCTTGCCACAAAGGACTCCCGAAATACGAGCCAGATGGAGACGATTCTTGGTCCTAACAGAATCCAGGTCAACGACTTGTTACCAGCTTCGCTCGCACCTCGATCATTAACCCATTGGGGAAGCGCTGGGCTGAGTTGACAGGGCTGCTTACAATCGGAGGACATTCGTATTCTGAACTTTTCGTCTGCTCGTTGCATCCACAAGTAAATGTATCATGTCAGTTCAGCGTTTGGTTGGGGGGAAGCCTTCCATCCTTTAGGATTTGAAGTTTTAATTTACGATTTCACGATGCTCAATTGCCTCTGTACTCTACTCAAATTTCGCCAAGGCTTTGATTAGGGACGGAGCGAGTACTTAGCAGCCCGCCACGAGCCGACGGGAATTTCTCAAGTGTTTCCAGGTTGCCATACACTGGCCTTTCGTAGCGCAGGCTGACGACATAGACGAATTCGATCCCCGTGGCTCATGTGGTTAGCTTCCGGCTGCGATGACACTTTCTTTGCCCAGTCCTACACATCTCGAGATGTCCGCCAATCCACCGCCGTTGCTTCCACTGCACACAACCACACTGCAAACTCTACA
>Ga0181473_100135_pt1 | contig 13860 bp, 12 predicted proteins | sample In2P11_FD_119089 | JGI IMG/M metagenome (GOLD analysis project Ga0181473, IMG submission 119089) | Clean room microbial communities from NASA Spacecraft Assembly Facility at Jet Propulsion Laboratory, Pasadena, California, USA -... ... | reverse complement strand
GCCGCCAAAACCAGTCATTGTGGACGAATATGGCAATCGTTACTATGCCGCTCCGCCTGCCGGGCCTTCCTTGGACGTGAGGGCATCGATGGCGCCTCCATCGTGGCGTCCTCGCGAACTCGACCCGTATGTAGAGCGTCGCGCCACCCGGGAACCCACTGCTCGCCTTCCTACAGCATACGATATCAGTGACCGTCAGATGATGCCTCCACCCCTTGCCAGGAGGTATGTCGAAGATACAGAGATGATTGAGCGCCCAATTTATCGACAACGGGAATACTCCATGCGACCTGTGGAAGAAGTTCGCTATGCACGCGAACCCGTTGAAACCCCTACTCTATCTCGATATCCAGAGATGCCTCCGCCACCGCCACGTGAGTACGTATCTCGCTCACATAGCGTTCGTCCGGAAGTGGTGCCGCGTGCTTCGGTCATCCGAGAGATTCCTGCGCAGCGTTATGGCAGCGTTGCTCCTGGCAGAGAATACATTCGTCGTGCTCAACCGTTGGAGCCTGCCTTTGAGGAAGACTACAGACAGGTTGACGACAGGTATGGACGCCCGCCGCCTCAGCACTCCAGGGTTCATGAGCGAAGCGCTGTTGAGCCTCTGGATGAGTTGCCGGATGCGTACCCTGGTGAGAGACGGAGGGTTGAGTATCGTTATTAGTTTGGAGTTTGATTTGCGTTAGGCTTGTTTTGCACTGCATTTTGGGGCCGCTTGTGTACAATCATCGTATTTGTTTGGGTTTGCGCGATTGTACTACTGCGTTATTGCATTTCAAGGAGCAGTCTGGGTGGGAAAATGGAGTGGCTGTTGGATAGCTTTTGGGTCGGTAGAGGGGTTAGATGCACATCCGAATATAATATTCTCTTATGTTCTAACATCACATCTGCATGGACCATTCTTTCCTTCTTTGTGGAATTTCAATATTGTCATCCCAGCCTTCTCGACCGCGCTAGGTGCTAAAAGAATAGATGATGCCTTGATCAAAATACAGAGTGAATTTAGCACTTGCCTGTTCCTCCGTAGCAGACTTGTACAGACGTCAAAGCTACCAGCAATGATAACATTTAGCTGTATAAGTGGATGTCCTCTCGTCTTTCGAATTCCATCACATCCAATGTGCCCACTGCTCGACCTGCGCCATTTTCTCCTTGTCCCACCTCACATCAGACCGATTTCTCCCAGAACAAACTTTCCACACCCCTCGGCCACCGAAGAAAGGCAGCTGCTTACGTACGGCCCTCTCCGCACAGGATCTCGTGCTACCCGCAGATCATCCTGCACCTGCAGCTAGCCACGACTACCGTTAACGGCTTCGTCATCATCTGTATCGCGACCATTGACAGCAAGCTGTGCTGCGGGAGATGGTGCAAAATCAGGGATGAAAATCCTGAAAGTCCCGAATGATGTTGGAGATGGCGTGCATGAGAGGAAATGCTTGTTTTAACGGACCATGAAGGGAGGGGGAGCGTGAGGGGAAGGGCCGTGATTGACAGGATGATGGATGGGGTTTCTGAAAATGTTGGGTTGGGGATGCATGGGGAGATGTGAGGGCGGTTCGGAGTCTGCCTCCGGATGGAGGCTTCAGATATCAAGGTTTATGCTGGTGTGGTTTTGTAAGTTGTATCTACGGTAGGTACGTATGTTCTTCGGTGATATGCGGTCTATAGCATTCTATATATAATATTACACGAGCCTTCGTTTTTGTTGGTTAACGAGTACAAAAACATCGGTAAATCCTTTTGTTTTGCTCTATGGTATTATAAATGATACAGACAATACTTCAAGACGCCATTCCAGAAGAAGTGTCTTCCAAAACGGGATATTTTCTTATTTAATGCTGTCAGGTGACAAGCATTCGATATACTGTCGGAGGTGAAACATACGCTCGAACGTAACAAAACACCGTCCAAGTCCTGCTCTACGAGTTTTTCTCCTTAGTATGAATGTCTGAAGTTAAGATTGATTGGCATGCGTCAGGACACAACTCTAAGAGCACAGGACTGCACTTGGTTCTACACAGCCTCACTGCAACCCCCACCGGTGCTCGGCCTCTTTTTAAAATATCCCGCAAAATGCAACAACAAACAGGAACAGTGCTGAGCAAAATGTACAGACTGTATGATCCTCATGTCCAAGTACGAGAGAAGGATTGTACATCTCTTGCACTATTCTTCTTGCACAAGAGTTTTTGTATAGATTGGAGGTATTATTCTTTTGTATAGATTGGAGGTATTATTCTTTTGTATAGATTGGAGGTATGCTCTTTTGGTACAGTACATATTGGAGGTATTCTCAAGTCCCCGGTTCTCCAGCAGACCAAACAGAGGAAGTCTGCCATGGACGATAGATAGAAGTTAGGTAGGGTATCCTTGAAGTGATAGCAGAAATAAGCCGCACTGGTAGTAGATTTGTTATTCAGCTCAGCGGCTGGGTGGTGTAGTTGTTGCTGAAACTTGACCTGATGATGATGATGATGCCGCCGTCGCTGGCGTGGACTTTGGCCAATCTGGCGTGGCCTCTGACCAATCAGTCCGTGGTGGAGTCTTGTCCCAGAAAAGTTGCACAGATCAAATCGGCGCCGTCCCGAGCTTTCCTTGGCGCCGTTCTGAGCTTTCCTTGGCGCCGTCCTCCCGCTTGAACCCGCGAAAGAAAGGCGTTGGCTTGGCTGGTTCACCTGGCTCACCTCACCTGGCTCTCGAGAGCGACCTCACAGCTCTTCGACCCTCACCAAACCTCCACCTCCACCTCCACCTGCATCTCTTCGTCCACACTCCGCCGTCCGCAACTTCACACCAGGCGGTTCGCACCACCATGCACAAACTCCAGAACTATGCCGGCCATGCCCGGCAAGGGTGGGAACGAATGCAACCGTCGCTGCCATTTTCCATCTCGCGCTCACATAGCGACATGAATTCCATAAACCCACCGTTAAAGCGCCCGTCTGCAGCAGCCGCAAACTCGCCTGGACCGGGTCCCGGCTCAACCGTAACCCTCTCGTTCAACATTCCCTTCTCAGCGCACCTGGCAGGCCCGGAGGTCGACGACGTGATCTACGGCAGTCCCGGCGCGTTTCTTCGATGGACGCATCCTGAAGGCACCTCAGAAGGCACTCCGACACACAAACTACCTATTCATGCAAATAATGTCGAAGAGCTGCGGTTGATATGCAAGCGGATGACTGAGACTAGCAATGGTATGTTGGTGGCTACCGTGGTGTCGACCGAACCAAAGCCCACGGCCGGCCTCTCACGAGGTCCCCTGAAGACTGTCGTGACAAATGTCTGTCTCTACGGCGACTATGAGCTTGTTCAGAGGATGAGAGAGACGCTGCTCAACAGCATCCCGATATGTCTAGTAGGTCTTGGCGCTAATATTCAGGGAGAATGTCAAGCTGACAGTGGTAGCGTCGCGAAACCGTCGACATCGACGACAACATCATCTTTGATACCGAGCAACAAGGCGTCAAGTCGGAAATCCTCAACCACCTTGATGGTGTTGCACGCGAAACGAAGACGGACATATTTCTCCTGCACCCGAAGCATGACGCGGAAACTGCAAGCTTGAGCGGCGCGATTGAAACCGGCACACTGGACTCGCGTTTACGTTGCTGCATCTATGGTGACATGGAACAAGCAATGTACGCGAAGACCCGGGTGCTGGTCATGATTGACCAGATTGTATGTGTTGCTGGTCCAAGCTCCTCCTACGAAGTCTCTACTAACTGTCTGTCCTAGCTCCACCACTATGTCGATGTACAGAGACTGGAGTTGTCGATGCATACTTTGATCTGCGGCCGTGGCCGGAAGAACATCAAGGCCATCGAGTCTACTACCAACACTGCCATATACTTCCCTCCTCCGTTTCCCACTCTATTTGGATACCGCCCAGCAGGAGCTCTAACACGCGACGCTGATCAGGTTATCATCACAGGGAAGACCAGAGAAAGCATCTTGCAGGCAAAGAGGAGGCTACATGATCTCGTTCTAGGAACAAAGTCTTTCGTTAAAGAGATTGCCGTAACAGTCACCAAGATTGACAGCATCATTCTGGAGCGCCTGGACAAGGTCCGCAAAATTATGGAGAGCAATGGCTCCTATGTCCTGCTACCACGGCTAGGAATGCAACGTGGTGTTGTCCGGATTCAAGGCACCGATGTTCTCCATGTTGAGCGGACCGCGCGGGAAGTCATGGCTATTGTAAGTTCTGTCGTCTAATCCCATGACCTATTTCTATACTAACATTCGACAGGCTGGTCAGTTCTATGGTGCGTCGTGGTGGATCAACCAGCCTAATGCGCGCCTTCAGTAGCCGACGCCGCAACAGATCCCTCCAATGCTTGCAGACATTTGTATTAACTCTGGTGCTGACATCACATTTGAGGGTCTTAACTTCCATATCACTGGCTCCGATGATTCTGTTAAGGCTGCATTGACGGTCATGAACAACATTCCGTTCGTTAATGGATCTACTTACACTTTACGTGTCAAGATCGAGCTTGCGAATGAACACAAGGAGTTTGTCAGCGGTAAGAAGAACGGCAAGATCAACAAGATCATGAGTCAGACCAATGTCCAGATCGTCTTCGATGGCTTCAATGAGTACAACTTCTATATCGACGTCCGTGGTCAACAGTATGATGCTATCAAAAGCGGCTTGGATCTTGTCGAGCAAGAAATGCCGGCCTCTATCTCTTTTCACGTTCCGGACCAGTACCACAAGCGCATCATTGGAATCGGAGGTTCTCATATCCAACGAATCATGAAGAAGTACTCCGTCTTTGTCAAGTTCTCCAACGCGATGGATCGTGGTGGACATGGTCGCGAAGAGGATGACATCAAGGTGGACAATGTTATTTGCCGCACACCTGCTCGCAATGCGCAGAACTTGGATCTTGTCAAGACTGAAATCATGGACATGGTTGCCAGAGTTGATGCCGATCACATGGAGGAGCAGGTGGTTATCAACCGTCTCTATCATCGTGAGTTGGTTGCACGCATGTCTCAGATTGAAGACCTCGAGAAGAAGTGGAACTGCACGATCCACTTCCCTGGTGCCGAGGAAGCGAGCGATGTCGTCACTATCAAGGGGCCTGAATATCAGCTGCCCCAGATAGTTGATGAGTTTTTGGTATGTGTTACATTTGTTGCACTTCTGAGCACGGTCCTAACGTGGTATAGGGCATGGTACCTGAGCGCCATGATATCGCCTTTGATGCTCCTCCTGGACTCAAGGAATATCTTAGATCTTCTGAGTACCAAAACGAAGTAGTCGAGAAGATGAAGAGCCAGTATGAGGTTGACCTTCGCCTTGGACAGGTTCCGACCGAGCTGAGCGAAGCGACTAACGGTAAGGCCGAATGCCTCGTCTTCAACTTCACGCGCAATGCTGCAGGCGGTCTGAAGGATGCTATTGACTTCCTTATCGCACGTCTTGTACCTCACGGTCTTGATGCAGACACGGTTAAAGGCACCATCGCTCGCCCTAAGTCGGACTCTTTCGAAGAATCCTTGCCATTCTTTGAGTCCAAGCTCCTTCACCGAGTCGAAACTCCTGTCACGACAGATTCGCCAACCCGCTCCGCATTTAATGGCGACGAAACTAATGGTGAAACATCCAACAGCTTCTTCTCCAAGATCCGTAAGCCAGGTAGCATGTCTTCGTTCACTTCTTTCATAGATCGTCGCAAGACAGCCGGTTCGAACTCTCCCGGCTCCGTCTTCAAGCATGCTTCCAGCAATGCTTCAAAGGCCTCACTCATCAGCATCGAGTCTCAAAGCAGTTACCGCAACCCTTGGAACGATAGCAGCCTTCAGATTAACGAAGAAGGTCATGCTTATCCGAATAACCAGAGCTCAACCAGCTTGCACCACTCCAACGGCTGGTCAGCTACTCATCCCCATCCTCCTCGTTCCTCCGAGAATGGACATAGCAAATTTCCTTTCGGTGCATCTATTTCAGCGATACCCGGCGACGCCACACCCAGGTACGACCAGCGTGCCATCGGTGAGAACGGTCGTCCAAGCACTTCTCATTCAATTTCAGGATACCCGGGCCCTATTGGCCCTCCTCGTTGATACCACTCTCCCCTCACGAAATGTATACCCCTGTATTACCGCGGGCGAGAAAGTCACCTTTTCTCTCTCTTTGTTATGGGACGAAACGGAAGAAGAATACCCTATTAGCGTCTGCTGAAACTTCACCTAGCACAAAAGCAAATGCATTTTCATGTTTCTCTATATCGCGTGCGTGTGGCTTTGGTTTGGCTCTCTGTCTTTGCGACTGCGGCGTCAGTCCTGTTGGCTTTATGCAACTTCCATTCTCTAGATATCCCATCCCGGGTCATGTGAGGCAGTTTACTCGAGAACTCTAGTCTGTTGGGCCTCTTTACGTTGCCCTCGCGCATATACCAGGCTATGGGTCCTTTTCTCTTTGATATCCCTATTGTTATGTTTTTGGTTGTTTCAGGCGCATAAGAATATACCAATGTGCGTCTTATGGGCTCATCGTTTTCTATAGGTGCGGGAATTGGTTCGGTCTGATGATTCACGGCAGGATTGATGAAGAGGGGCTCGAAGTGGGACATGGTGACGGTGAATCTGGTGCAGGACAAATACATATCGATGGATTAGGCTTAGGCTCTCTCTTGCTGGTTAATACCCTTCAAGTATGCTTATGATGTCGATGCTAGCGATAATAGACATGATCATCATACCCGTGTGCGTTTCAACGACTCTGTCCGTATGGTCATAAGTGATGTGCTCGCATATGTACATGTGGTCAACATCAAATGCAGACCATGATGTCTTATGATTGCTATGGGAAGGCTGTCAATCTCACCTTCCGATAGCAACTATACGACACGATTCCCAGTGTACTACTGCTGCCCCAACCGGTTAGCGCAGTCGGGACGGACTCAGCAAAGCTCCGGTATCTGCTGACCTCGAAGCTAGGTAGTCAACGACCTCGACCTTCTGGTCTACCTACGACCTTCTACACCACCTATAACCTTCCACTCCACCTATAACCTCCCACTCCACCTATAACCTCCCACTCCACCTATAACCTCCCACTCCACCTGTAACCTCTCCGGTCCAGCCCACCATGCCAGTGATCCCAAAGCTCTTCGATCAACCCACCAGCCCGTCCCCCACAGCTCCAGTAACCGTCCGACCCCATCCTAAACCACCAAAACCGCTTCTCCGCCTCGAACTCCGCGACCTCTCTGATGCCGGCGCCAAGATCTTTCTCAAACACATAGACGCAAGTACTGCAGTTTCCGAAGCCGTCAATGGCGTCATTTCCCACCTCTACTCCCCTCAGGCCACCATCCCACCCACTCGCTCCGTAACGCTCATCTTACGCGCCATGGACGGCGTAGCCTACACCACTGGCAAAGACATCGATGATGATCATAAGGAGATACACTTCAGCACTCGCTACATCGAGCAGATCTCCACGGAGCGACAGAAAGCGGAGATGCTGGGCGTCCTGAGACATGAGATGGTGCACTGTTATCAGTGGAATGGGATGGGTACTGCGCCGGGTGGGTTGGTTGAGGGGATTGCGGATTGGGTGCGATTGAGGAATGGGATGGCGCCGCCGCATTGGAAGAAAGAGGCTGGTGGAGATTGGGATGCTGGGTATCAGCATACGGGTTACTTTTTGGAGTGGCTTGAGCAGAGGTGTGGAGCGGGCACGGTTATGGGGGTTAACGAGAGACTGAGAAATAAAAAATATGAGGAGAAGGAGTTCTGGAAGGCATGTTGTGGGGAGAGCGTAGGCACGCTTTGGAAGGAGTACTGTAAAACTCTCGGAGGTGATGAGGATAAAGATGAGGAGAAAGCTGAGCAAGCTACTGAGAAGAATGCCGAGCAAGATACTGAGAAGAAAGTCGAGCAAGATGCTGAGAAGGACGCCGGTGCAGAAGAATCCAAGCCGGAAGATGATCAGACTGCTTCCGAGGATGGCAAGGATACCCCGAGGACGAGTGAGGATACTCAAAGGTCAAATGATGGACCTGGGACCTATGCTGAGGCTGCGGCTGGAGCATCCGCTACTCCTCAAAGTTCTTGATCTGCGGACACCTGGTTCAGTCATTTGATATTCGTTTCGGTTAGCTTGAGGTCCCTCAGCTCTCTTAAGTGTTATATGATACCCGGCTCTGCCATAGCTAATACTAACGCAAAGTATTAAATGTCCAGCTTTTAATACTACAAGAACAGTCGCGCCTATTTCATTCATTCTGATCTAAATCCGGCTTCGTTTTCACTTTCATTCTGCTGAGTAGGCTACGGACTGTAGAGTCACAAGCCATCCGACCAACACCTTTCTGTAAGTTCTGCCTCGTACATCTAATGCTGGGATTGTTTTATGTTCTACATCGGACAGGCATATACTTATCCTGGCTCCAAGGACCTTATCCTCTAATAAAATATATAGGTATCAAAGTTTATAACTGGTACTATAAGGTAATAATAGGTGGCTTTAAGGGAGGTATAAGGAGAGGTTCTTAAGCACTAGTCGACTCGCTGGCTAAGAGTATAAGACGCTGCTACAGTTATAATGTTCGAGTTGCTATCTCTGCTGCTGCAACGCCTATATTCATTACCAAGCAATCTGGTAATGGCCCGATTGTATGAAATAAGGCTAGGACAGAAGCCCTCCAGCAGTCAATATTCAACCGTTAAGCAGGAAGGATTTTTCTCCTTCTAGACGACTAGTTTGAATTTCCTTCCTACAAGCACAGCGGGTGCATTTTACAATTGTGGTGACCCGCTTGCCATAAAAATTAACATTATCGCCCACAACAAGCATAAATTAAAAAAAATTCTAAATGTATATATATTTCTTGAACCGACTAAGAAGACTATTTTAGGGTTAAAATTTCGAAATCTGCGCGTATTGTTATAATATTGTTAGAGAAAAAGTGGAGCGGGATTTTGCTACTCAGAGCGCCTAGCAACTAGGTGCTTTGGTGCCTAAGCTTAGGCGGTATCCCGTCTATCAATATTAGCTTATTTAAGCGGCCAAGCAGATCACCATAATTTTAAACTTATACCAACAACATTTTCTCTTTGCAATACAATATTAGCTTTGGCTTAGAAAACAAAACTGTGAGTAATCACTATCCGTTTGATATAAGGTTTCGGTACGCTTCATCTTACGCTCGCCAAACTATGAACCAACTCTCCCCAGATCAAGACATGACGATTCCAATGGGCGAAGTAGTCGTCCTAATGGGCATAGGTGGCCTCGTCGTCGGCGGCATCCTCTCTGACGGTATCCTAGGGCTGCACTCCCTTTTCGACAAAAGAAGCTCTAGCAACCTTCTTCATACCCGCTTTATACCCCTCGAATTCGACAGAACTTCCTGTTCCACGCCATCTTGCCTCACCTCCTCGGACTTCAAGGGTCGTAATGCTATGATAGATTTCCTGAATGTGACGGAAGGAGGGAGTTGCCGGTGGGTTTGACAACGTAGTAAACCGGTGTTGAGAAAAGAAGAGAAGGTTGTGGCAGGCGGGAAAGGCTTCCTAAGCGGACATCACAGGACCCTAATTAAGTGCCGGAGGAAGCAGCTGAGACAGAGTAAAGTGATGTGGTTGGTGGAAGTGGGGAGAATTGTGACTGCAATTCTGGGTTAGTGCGTAATTTACCGCTTTGAGGTTGAGTCGGTTTGATGCCTCCGATAGTGGTTGGTAACGCGCTTTCAGTTTAGCTCTATCAAACAGCCTGTAACCAGGAGTGTGCAAGTTTAATTGGGGAGAGGGTAAAGGTCATGACCCGGGTTGAATAACGGTATGAGCATGGTTTTATTGCTGTATGGACTTTGGGAATTCTTAGGGACTTTAAGAGGGAAGTAATCGAAGTATAACTGGGCCAATCTGGTCAAAGATAGAGATGTATTTGAGGAGTCATTAATTCTGCACGCTTTACGCATTCTAGCAAGCCAATCTAGGTTGAAAAGCATCATCAAGGTTATATGCTCATGAAGCTCGCAACAGCAGAGCAAGTTGTAAACGCACCGAAGAAAGCACGAGCGCTCGCCACAGATCAAGAACAAAACTTTGAAATATCAGATCAGTCGATGTACACGCTTTACCTAAAGCACGCTATAGAAACACCAAACCCATATCCACGCTTATCCCAGGAAGCCCGTTTTCCAATCTCCCTTCACCATAACCTACAACACCGCAGGGGATCTACTCGCCCTTCAGTTTATCCTGCTTAACGCTAAACGCCGCGTCAAGCAGCTCCTTCTCCTCACGCTGGTGCACCGACTTCATGCCCGTCGCTACAGACGCGCTAGGTGAACGTCCAGCATACATGACATGGCGGCGGTTATGGTGCTCGGTGGCGTTCAGCAGCGTCTCGATACGCGGCTGCATGGCACCCCAGGCGCCGGCGTTCAAAGGCTCTTCCTGGCACCAGATGATGTTTTGGGCATTTGGGTAGGAGTCTAGGTTGTCACGGAGTTGAGCCCAGGGAAAGGGGTGCATTTGTTCGATGCGGGTTATGGCGACTGTGAATAGAGTTAGTGACATTCAATTTGGGTTGAAACCTAGGGAGGCTTACTGTTCTTGAGACCCTTATCTTGCCTGTGCTTGACAAGAGCAGTGTACACCTGACCTGTGCAGAGAACGACCCTCTCAATCTCCTCACGCGAGTTGATCTCACCAAGCTCATGCGCCGGGTCGTCAACAATCCACTGGAAATGGCTGTCGCCAGTGAACTCGGACAGATCTGAGCGAGCCATCGTGTGTCTGAGGAGATTCTTGGAGAAGAAGAGAATAAGCGGTTTCCGGAACTGACGGTTCATCTGGCGACGGAGGATGTGGAACATGTTGGAGGGTTTGGTGAGGTAGGCGATCTGCATGTTGCAGTCCTGGTGTTGGCGGTCAAGCTTGTCTGGGGATGGGAAGATGCGAGGGTCTTCGTTGCATAGCTGGAGGTAGCGCTCCATGCGGCCGGAAGAGTGCTCTGGACCTTGGCCGTCGTAGCCGTGCGGTAAGCTCAGGACGAGGCCGGAACGTTGAAGCCACTTTGTCTCACCGGAGGCGAGGAACTGGTCGATAATGATCTGAGCGCCGTTGGCGAAATCACCGAACTGGGCCTCCCAGATGACGAGGGCATTGGGCGAGGAGAGGGAGTATCCGTATTCGAAGCCGAGGACACCATACTCACTCAACGAGGAGTTGGAGATGACGAAAGTGCCCTGTTTCTCGCCAACGTGCTGTAGAGGGGTATATGTGGCCTCGCTTTCCTGATCGTGAAGAACAGCGTGACGTTGAGAGAAGGTACCACGTTCGACATCCTGGCCGGACATACGGACGTGGTGGCCTTCCAGACAAAGGGTACCGAAGGCAAGTGCCTCACCAGTGGCCATGTCGATGTTCTCGCCGTCAGTGACGGTCTTGGTTCTACCCTTAAGGATACGGTTCAAGTTGCGGTGGACTTGGAATCCTTCCGGAGCGTTACCAATAATCTTTCCAATATCCTTCAAAGTCTCCTCGTCTACGGCTGTGGGCAAATGAGGCAGCACTTCGGTAGCAAGCTCCTTGGGAGACTTGAAATTATTCCATGCAGAAGTAAGCCACTCCTTTGCGGACGGTTGGTAGTCCTTGCTCCTCTCGAAGCTCTCCTCAAGCATACCCCAAACCCATCTCTTATGCTCATCGATATCCTCCTTGCTGAACGAGCGCTCCTCAATTAGCTTGTTGATGTACTTGTCAATGGTTGGCTTCTGTTCAGCGATACGCTTGTACATGAGTGGCTGAGTGAAGAAGGGCTGGTCAGTCTCATTGTGGCCTTGTTTCCGGTAGCAGACAAGATCGATAATGACATCCTTCTTGAACTCAGCACGCCAGTCGGCAGCAAGCTGGCAGACGAAGTTGAATGCCTCAACATCGTCTGCGTTCACGTGGAACACAGGTGCATCGATAGCCTTTGCAATATCCGAGCAGTATGGAGTGGAACGAGAGAAACGAGGATCCGTAGTGAAACCGATCTGGTTGTTAACGATGATGTGGATGGTACCCCCGGTGTGGTACTTCGGCAGAGCATAGAAGCCCATAGTCTCGTAAACCACACCCTGAGCTGCGAAGGCAGCATCACCGTGAAGCAAGATACCCATGGCAGTCCGGGCCTCCGTTTCATCATTGTTGTAATGAAGGATGGCCCTAGTCTTTCCGAGCACAACTGGATCCTCTGCTTCCAGATGCGAAGGGTTGGCAACGAGAGAGAGTTGGACGCGCTTGCCGGATGGGGTTGGGCGCTCGAAGTTCATACCCAAGTGATACTTGACATCGCCGGACCCCTCATCCATAGGGTCCTGGGTACCGGCAAACTCGCTGAAGATGGACTCGTTCGGCTTGCGGACGACGTTGCTGAGAACGTTGAGACGACCACGGTGCGGCATACCGATGACAATATCCTTAACACCATAATCTACACTGCGGTCGATGAGCGCCTTCATGCCTGGGATCAAACTCTCGCCACCTTCAAGACCGAACCGCTTGTCATTGGGATATTTCTGGGAAAGGAAGGTCTCAAAGCTTGAGCCCCAGATCAGACGGTCCAGAATCCGACGCTTTTCGTCTACAGAATATTTGTATGGCTGTGGCGTCTCTAGGCGCTCGCGCAGCCAGTCGCACTGCTCCCTGTCCGGAATATGAATATACTCGACACCATATGATCCGCAGTACACCTTCTCACAGGTATTGATAATCTCTTGTAGCGTCATCTTATTCCTGGTCTCAGTCTTGAAGCGTGGCAAGATTCCCGGGCCAAGCTCAAATTCTTGGTTCAGATCCTCTTTCTTGAAATTATAGAAGGAAAGTTCCAACTCTTTAGGGCGTGCGTATCCAAACGTGACTGCTTCGGTTCTGATGCCAAGAGGATCAATCTTCGCCTTGTGGTGCCCTCGCGCCTGGTATGCTCTGACGAGCAGCTGGACCTTCAAGTGGTTCATCAAGTCAGAGCCTTGGCCAACTTGCATGCCGGTGCCGGTGCTGGCCTTGTGTTCTACGTCGCCTTCTGCCGTAGGAATGATGGTCGGCGGGGCTTGGAAGGCCTTCGAGACGGGCATGTCGCCCTCCTCCATGTTGCGGAAGTAGACCTGCCATGAGATGTGGACACTCGATGGGTCGTGCTTCCACGACATGTACATCTCATCTATATAGTTTGCAGTGTTGCCCTGCAAGAAGGAGTCGTTCGGGTCCTGCGGGTCAAGGTCAGTGAGGAGCTGTGAAAATGCATACAGCTCCATTGCGCACCACGCCCTTATCTGTCTCTTCTACCGAAGCGGCATAATGTCTCTTTTGCTGGGCGCGAGCTGCTATGGCAAGCGCTCTGCGCTTAGCATCCAGCGAATATGTCCTCGAGCCATGGACGGTGGTGAAGCTGGGCCGCGAGCTGCTGCCAGCGCCCGCAGCGAGGCGACCGCTGCATTGGCGAAGGGTAGTCCGGAACATTGGTGGCAGAGGAAGAAGAGGGCAATCAGGAGTGTGAAGGTAGAGGGCAGTCAAAAGTGTGCAGGTAGAGAGCAACCAGGAGTCTAGAGGCAGACTGCAGGTGGAGGGCGGCTCATGAATGAGAGGCGGAGGTAATTGCGGTCGAAGAATTACTGCTGCGTACCAATGCCCATGTGGTTGCCATGCCTGACCCCGTGCATCTTAGGGCTGAGATTACATAATATAATCACCCATTGCATGTGACGCTGGCTTTTGTATATCAAGTCCCAACTTCAGGGCAGCGACAACAATGACCATTCCACGACTACAATGACCATTCCACGACAACAATGACCATTCCACGCCATGCTCTGAGACTTGCTGAGAGCTGCACACACTCTC
>Ga0181473_100134_pt1 | contig 13865 bp, 6 predicted proteins | sample In2P11_FD_119089 | JGI IMG/M metagenome (GOLD analysis project Ga0181473, IMG submission 119089) | Clean room microbial communities from NASA Spacecraft Assembly Facility at Jet Propulsion Laboratory, Pasadena, California, USA -... ... | reverse complement strand
AAAACAGGCAAGATTTCAGGAGAGCCAAATTTGGTAAATGGTTTGGGCCAGGCTCCGCTCGATCCCATACAATTGACGCCATGTGTCCAGGATGAGTAGAGGCAAAACCACCCTTATTAGATGGTTAAACCTCGTACAAAAGAGTTGCTCGAAATGAACCACAGCCATTGGATCTAGATCTCCCAGATCAATGGTGGGGATGCGATCAACGATTTAAAAGGAAGATCTAATGGAAATATAGTACGGATTTATGAATATTTGAAATCTGATGAATAGTGTTTTGGTATATTTTTCCCATGTTTTGCAGCATTTCTCTATGTAAACAGAAAATGACTGTCTCTGGGGATTTGAAGCAGTGATGGGTCCATTCCATTATGGAACAGGTGGCCACCATCGTTGAGGGCTTTTAGCGATGATTGCTAACACTCAGAGGGGGATTTGAGTGGACAAAGCCTGAGAAGCTAGAGAGCCCGACAAGGAAAATGGACAGACAATCATCGATTGGCTTAAAATCCATGAATGTCAGAGACAGATGGGGATTGTTGGTGTTGTTACTGAAACAGAGAATAAGCAAGAGCACAGAAGCAAAAAGGAAACCGAAAGAGAGCAAAATTTTAATGCGCAGAGCAGCCAAGGGAGTCACTTGGAGTTCAAGTGAAAAGCCAGAGAGTTGTACATTGCTGAGAGCCAAAGAAGCTAGAGTGGAAGAGCCAAAGCCGAAAGCCAGAACCAAGAGCCAGAGCAAAGAGCCAGAGCCTAAGCCGAGAGCCACAAAGGCAATAACTTCAAGAGCCGAGGATAAAATGGTGTCTAAACCCATTGTTTCTATGTAAAACCAATGGAGTTGAGCCAGGGAGCTTGTAAAAGTAGTTTACCATAATCCCAGAGAGCCTAGCTGAGTTTACTAGAGCTCACAGAGATGTAGCCCAAGAGTTTTGGGTGAACTCCTAATTAAATTGTTGTTCTTTGTGTCTTGTTTGTTGCTACATCAGTTATTATTATATGTATTTACATATCAACATACACAACAGATTTTAAAGCACATAAACAGCCAAAAACAAACATAAGCATACACTTATATTGTCAAGCACATATTCATTTCCGCATTGGTTAACCATAAAGACTTGGGAACATTTAAACTTTGGAAGTGGGAGAGGTCCTTGTAAGTTACACAAGAAGCCTAAGTACCCCATTTTTAGATCACAGATGGTCCCTGAGCTAGCCATCCCAGTAGACACACCAGAAGAGGCATGCATCCACATGCTAGCAGCAGAGGTGCGCAAGGCACAAGAAGAAATGACCAAGGTTTAGCTAGAGTTGAACCTTCAGATAGCAGAGTTGCGGTTGAAGGCGCAGCCGTCCACCCCTCCAGAAGTAAGAGAATAACGCACCAATGCTATTAGATCAAGGATGGATGAGATCAATAGTGTAGTAAGGGATTGCACAAGGATGTTGGAAGAGTCATTCGAGGTCCTCACCAATTTGCAGGAGGACCCTAAGATCTAGTGCTTAGAGAGAGAGGTGTGTGAGCTCCAACAACAGTATGACAACATTAAAGGGACCATGAAGATGGTGGCCCTTACCCAGAGGCTCGCGCAGATGTAGCAGACCAAAGCACTGAAAGAGCAAGTGGATGTTTCACGGCACAAAGAAGTAGTCTTAAATGCGTGTGTTCAGCCTTGGTTCGATGAGGCCTTTGTAATTATAGTAACAATTGAAGGCTAGCTTGAAAAAATGCAAGGAACACAGGAACAGATCCAGGGAAGAAGTTCTGACACTGTGGTCTCGGAACAATGTCTACAACAAATTTAGCAGGCAACTGCTGGGTGTGATGCCGACCTTGCAGTTTTTCAAGCAGAGTTGGAGGGTCTCCATGTGAAGATCTTCACACCAACATAGTGACTCGAGGGCGAGTCAAGATGTTTGTGTTGGGGGCCTATTGGGCATGGCATCCCCCTAAGGCATATTTTAGGGCTTAAAGCCCAAGTTTTTACCAAGTCCCTTGTAAAGACTTTATGATTTGTGGGCGTGGAGTGCGAAGTCATAATAGAGTCACAGGGTTGTCTACCCTTGTTTTTGTAATGTAATGTCAGCTTGAAAGATCTACCCATGTTCTGCGAGCCATGGGATTGTATAAATAGAGGGAGGCTCTAATTGTAGAAAATACATCTAAGTAAAATGAGTCTAAGAGATTGATGAAGCATTGAGTCAAGGTTAAATCATGTCTTTGGGTCATAGAGTAGGAGAAGGCTCTGCAGCTGAGTGCGCAGAGGCCTAGTAGTCCGCAGCTCAGTGCGCAGACCCCTACAACTGAGTGCACAGGGCAAGTTGAGCCTGTAACCATTGGAAGCATTAATAAAGAGAAGTTATATCATATTTTTGTGTATATTTTCCTGTTTTATGTATTATTGGGTATGAATTGCAAGTTTTCTATTTATTGGTTGCGCGAACTCATATGAATGTGATGTATAAATAAATATAACACAAGGCATCCATTTACACGAAGATAACTTACTGGTGTAACAATATAAGTAAGATCTTGCATGTGACTTAAGGGAATAGTGCATAGAACTACTCCAGCAGTGCGGAAGCCCCAGAGCCCCTAGGTAGGGCTGCGTGAAGGTGAATATATCAGGGCGCAAAGGCTAGGGAAGTGCATGAAGAAACCTGCACGCAGGGACTAGTAGTTGGACCGAATCAACCCCTCAGACATCTTAATGGTGCAGGAATCTGGTTCCAACACTCCCCCATACTACTTCAGGTGAGACCTCAGTCCACGCTCCGTGGTATGTTTCTGAAAGGGCTAGCAGAACAGGGATCTTTTCAGCTAATTAACTTCAAACTTGGGTCAGGCCCCAACAGGCCAACCGAGGGGGATTTTTTATAGGAAATTCTGTCACATCATGTCGATAAGCCTATAAATTGGATCAATCAACATCTATTAAAACCTTTTCATCTTCCTTACACAAACTCCCAAGCATGACTCTCTCAAATCCATGGGTTTTTAACCTTGACTACTTCATTCTAGTGCTTTTAAGGCCTAATGCACCCTAGCTATTTTGGGACATGCATTTAAAAAATGGTTGCTCAATTATGCACCTGCTCTGATGAGAGAAGGTTGGCCCTTGTTGGGGGTGCACTGATTTGATAAATTTAAGAAAAATAAAAAGAATCCTAAAGCTTCCTCTTCTAGAAACTTCTAGGAGTTTTTACAACCATTTATCTTGGATAAGAACTTCGAACCATAGCTTCCTTACATTGGATTTTTCATCTATAATCCCTTGAGATCATGTGACAACCTTGAAATTAAAACATGCAACTAATTAGATCAATTATGTGATTTACAATCAATATACCTCTCTTCAACTAATTAGCATAGAATTTTTAAGAAATAGAAGCAAAAGCAACTTACCTGTAGCGATGATATTCCTTACTTGTCATTTTCGAGTTGAACATTATTTGAATCATGCTAACTGCAACAAATTTTTGGGGGCGACTCTCCACCCAACCATAGGCTCAGTTGCACAAAATCGTTTTACAACCCCTCAGCCCTCAATCAACGTACTACTACTAGGGAATCCTTTTTCTTACAACATTTTTCTCCCAAGAGAATGGATGATGGAATCATGGAATGATCTCTCATCTTCCTCATTGTCTATTAAATAGAGTAAATATTGGAAGGGGAACCGCATGCACACATTCCATGTGTCAACATGCAACTTTTATTTTTCTATTTTAAGAATTACTTAAGTTAAATTTTCTCTTAATTTGTTTCTTTCTTATTTTATTCATTTTTAATTTTTGATAACTTTACTTACTTTTACTATTTTTATAGTTCTTTTTAGTTAACTCTTTCATATTTTATTTTACTTTTTTAAAATTTGCTTTTTATTGCTATTTTATAGTTTTAGTTTTATATCTACTTATTTGGAACTCTAATATTTTTATTTACTATTTAATTTATTTGTTATTATTATATTTATTTATTATTTATTATCTATTTAATAGTATTATCTTTTCTTTACTGTTTATTATTGATTTGCTTATAATAATATAATATTATATTATTATTTATTATTATTATTATTATTACGGGAAATTACATACTCCCCCTCTTTAAGGAACTTCATCTGTATGTAAAATTGAATCATTTAACATTTTATTTATTTAGTTATTTATTACTTCATGTTTTCCCTGCACCCTCTACTGAACTAGTATAACCAGCAGGCATCGAAATTTTTCACAACACTCGGGAAATCTTAAGGAATATCTGTCCTTTTTCCCACTTTCAGAACCAGGCATAAGCCTCCCTGATCTGTATCCTAGTCCAAGGCTGGCCCAAAGGCTCGTGCATGACTCAGACCTCATCTGCCCCAAGGGAGGCATCCAGTACGATACTCAATGACTCCGGGAATCTCCCAAGGCTGGCCCACTCTCTCCACAACTACTAAGGCGCATAGCCCCAGGCATCAAAGTCCTTACACCCCCACCAGAGTTCGGCATCCCAATCTAATACTAGGAACCTAGCCTACAATATCAGGCACTTGGCCTCCTCAAGATGGTCTCATCGCCCCTCAAGAGCTATCCATCAAGAGCTATACAAGACAAAGGAACCACTGGCATATGTAGTGTTGACTGAGTATGTTACCAGCCCATATGGTGTTACTTATTCTCCCTCGTGAGTATGGACTCCCATGAGATCATCAAATAAATCATCCCTCTCAGCCCATTTTTGGATTTCCTGTCACTCACCACATCTCAACATACATCCAATGTATTAGTTATAATTATAACACCATAGAATATAACCCACATGCAAACTCTTGCATGTCATCACGAGAACAAACATCATTGTTATTACAAAATTTTGGATGTCATAAATCTACGTATAATTACTACATGCTTCACATCATAATATCCTCTTGAGTTATAACATCTACATATCTACACCGAAGACACATCATCACATAATAAATGAACTACATGTCAATATACATCATATCATAACATCATGATCCCTATGCATATCATATCCATCAGGAGCGTACAACATCATTATCATAACAAATAAATAAATGAATAAGCACTACATATGTATCATTAACCTCTCATCAGAACTATATTCATTTACCACATACAATCACATCATACAACATCATTAATATGAGAATCATCTCAATACTTATCAAATATAAAGCAATAAAAAACTATAAACAACTTTATCATGATTCGTTTAGAAAAATAAATGTCATTTACTTGTATGAACATTGAATACCAATGATGAAATAAGATTATTCAACATCCATCTATGATCTAATTGTATCATAAATACTATTAGTGGCATGCTATAATGAAGATACCAATTTCTTTTTAATAATCGTTTCATGTTCTCTCAACTAGGAATTTAGCTATTGATACAATAGGTAGAGTCATGTAAGTAGATCTTTAAGCCTCATCATCTTTAGCCTTAATCTCTAGTCATGTATTCTTATTTCCCCAAAGAAATTTAATGAAATGCATCATTAAGTTATTACTAACTACACAATTACTCTTTGAATGCTCAATATCAAAATTAAAATATCCATGATCATTATATATATTTTGTTTATCCATTCTAGTGTTATTATTCTCAATTGGACACAAACACTAGGTCATCATTGTTGAAGTCTTTTGTCATGCTCATTTGCATAAGGGAGGGTTGATCCTTGGTGAATTATCCTTCACTCAATGAAAGTAAATAATTGTTCTTTCTCTCTTCAAGAAGCAACATCCTTAGAGCAATACACCCAATAAACATTACTTATTTATGAAGTCACTATAACTCAATGTTCATTCTCAATCCATCATACATACTCAATCATTCGCTCTATATACTATAAAATTGTCATAAGTTGTTTGCCTTATTATAACTTTCTTTTCTCAAAATTAAATAAGTAATGAGATATTATTCAATTCTTGCATTAATTTAAAAAAAAGTGTCACTAATATAAAAGAACTTCATGATTTAAAGTGCATATCAACACACCCATTAGCTAGTAAAAAAAAAAAGAAGAAAACCAAAATCTTTCATATTTGACATAACTATTTTTAATATATATTATTAATTTAATACAACTTTATCATAAAATAAACCTATATAAAAAAAATATACATTTCCTATATATTCTAATAAATACAAGCCTTCCTATTATCACTTAGTTTATATAATTAAAAAGAGTAAACATTTAAAAACAATATTTCACTGTTGTTTTTTTTTTTAAAACGCCACCTCCAACTTGTACCATCTCAATTTAAATATTTATTTGTAAATTTCCCTAACTATACTCAATCAATTATGTGAGAAAATCCAAAAGTTGTTCTTCATAATCCTTTGTTTTGAAAAGCATCATATCTTCGATAATAGTTATATTTTGAGTTTGTTTTACACAATTATGGGAAAACTCTTTGTCTATTTGTTTAATCTAATCCTTGAGCTCTCATGTCAGTTAGTTAGCTAATGTGGCCAGACATTTTATTAAAAAAATAAAAAACATTTATTTAGAGAACTATATGAGTGTAATATTGAATGAATCTGGGTTTCTACTAGACTAACATGGGAGAATGACTTCAATTTTAGTCCTCATGTGTATAATCTTGAGTCAAGTACTAATCAAACATAAATGAAACATGGCTTGGGAGATTGAGATGTTTTTAATGTGCACATAAATTTAAGAACATGCATTTTGAAAGTACACATTTGATTATGTTGCATGGGCATGTCTTTTTGGAAAAAACACCTTTTTGTGAGCTTGGTTGAGTGCCCGTTCAATGGTATATACATATGCTTGTTCATTGGGTCGAACCCTAGTGCCTCCAACAAAAATTTTGTGTAATGTCTTCTTAAAAGTAGCAACTAAGGGACATAAACCCTTGCCTATTCCAACCCAGTTCTTTCATCCGAAATTACCAGCTAACATTGGAGTGGGACTTATTCTGTTCGGCTGGGCACTATTGGAATTGAGAGTTCTTATGGTCTCAGCTGGGGTTAAGACTAGTCGGATTATAAAATAATGTTGTTTCCAAAAAAAAAAAATTAAAGCAGCTAAGGATAAAAGTAACAATGAATTAATTTGCATATAAAAACGCTTTAAAAGTAAAATTTATATGTATCAAATTTGAAGTGGCAAAACCCTTTTTACATGTATGTCTTACGCCATCTATGAAGTTATATCATAATGTTTCATTTTTATTTTAAATATATATTCCACTGCATGCATGCAATTAAAAATCAGTACACTATTTATATATCATTTAAATATTAAAAAATATTAATAGGGATGAAAGACAAAAGTAATTTTTGCCTCTATATAACTAGAAATTGGGTTGGGAAATTTGAGCCTTGTTTCCCTAGTAAAATTAATCACTAGAGCAATAAAAATCATAAAAAATATGAAAAACCAATAATAACTAAAAATTTATGTTTGATAAAGCATTAGATCTTAGCTAAAGACGAGCTTTATATATTTTGTCATTTATTAAATGTTCAAAATATTGTCAAATTCACAAACAATCGTATTCAAATATAATAAACTTAAAGTAATTTTCAACTTAAATACAAATATAAATATAAATAACATATAATTATACAAGGGCTTATATGTTCTATATGCTCTAAGGGTTGAGCCTAAGCTTTGATACCATATGTAACAACCCTAAAATTAAAACATGCAACTAATTAGATCAATTATGTGATTTACAATCAATATACCTCTCTTCAACTAATTAGCATAGAATTTTTAAGAAATAGAAGCAAAAGCAACTTACCTGTAGCGATGTCATTCCTTACTTGTCATTTCAGATATGGACATTATTCGAATCCTGCTAATCGCAATAAAGTTTTGGGTACGACTCTCCACCCAACCGTAGGCTTAGATGCATAAAATATTTCTACAACTGGCCACCCTCGAGCCCTTAATCAACGTACTATTGCCAGGGAATCCTTTGTCTTACAACACTTTTCTCCCAAGAGAATGGATGATGGAATCATTGAATGATCTCTCATCTTCCTCACCATGTATTAAATAGAGCAAACATTGGAAGGGGAACCGCATGCACACATTCCATGTGTCAACATGCAACTTTTATCTTTTTATTTTAAGAATTACTTAAGTTAAATTTTCTCTTAATTTGTTTCTTTCTTATCTTATTAATTTTTACTTTTTGATATCTTTACTTATTTTTATTATTTTTATTGTTCTTTTAGTTAACTCTTTCTTATTTTATTTTACTTTTTATTCATTTTACATTTTATTATTGTTTTATAGTTTTACTTTTATATCTACTTATTTAGAACTCTAGTATTGTTATTTACTATTTTATTTATTTGTTATTATTATATTTCTTTATTATTTATTATCTATTTTCTATTACTATATTTTCTTTATTGCTTATTATTTATTTGCTTATGAATAATATTATATTATATTACTATTTATTATTACTATTATTAGGGGACATTAAAGATCATCCTCCCATTAAGAGCGGCTCTCAAGCTTAAATTGGTAAATGGATAAGAATTCCTAAACTATGATCCTCTCCTCTATATTTACTACCATCCACAAGCTAGGGGTTGGATTTTGGAGACTAATCAAACCCTTATGCTACTTCTTTGATCATAAGAGGGTTACCATTCCCATGCATTAGAGTGGTTTTGAGGTGTACATTGTGGCAAGGAAGGACAAGTTAACTTGGGGAGATCTCTACAATATCAACTTACATTTTTTCTTATAAATTCTCTCCTTTCATACTAATACAAAGAGTATACCATTTTCCTATATGTGTTGTGTTATGTTTCAATTCATATATTTCAATGCTACGGTGATCCATTGAATAGAGTGATTGGATATTGATACATAAATGTTGTAGAACTTTGGCTTGTGTTCTTTGTCTGTGTGGTTTCTAATTACAGTGATTACAGATATGGTTAGAGCTTACAAGGCAAGAGGAGAGAAGAGGTTGCAACAGGTCAGAAGTAAAAAATTTTATATTCTCCAATTCCTCTAAGGAAAACTTTATAATCTTTGATTTCTATATTATAGAGCAAGCCACTAGGTCTAGGGAAGATACTTTTGTCTGTAATCGTAGTTTTTATATAATAAGTAACACCCTCATCCCACATGTACCTAATTAACTAGCCAGTGGGGGTAAATATGTGATGATGAGTTACTATGATATGATTCAACTCCCTATGTGTCAATTAAGGAAGTGGAATCAATGAAAACACACCATAGAGACCTTCCACATTAGCAACAGAACTCCAAAGAGCCATCCCAACTACTCAGTTAACCAACCCCTAAGACCAACTAAATTTTTTGACCATTAATGCTCTACATGCTCCCTTGATATGGACAAGGGTGCATATGGGAGGCTCCAGATGCTCCCACAACATGGGTGTGCATGCGTCCGAGAACTTTTCTCCTCATACCTATGCTTACAACTCTGGGATTTCTGCCACATTTTGAGGCCCAAATCCCATGTCACTGCTCATAAATCATTGACACTTTTGAAAATGAATTTACACAACATAAAAATGATGCATTTTACAAAACATTCACAAGGTCTAGAATGGACCCCTTCTAGCCATGATAAGCATTTCATCAAACATGTCACAAATATGTAATCTATAGGTTTAAACAACATATCTGAGCATAGGGGTCACATACTTATCTGAGAATTGCTAAGAAGAATTGTTCCCTTATATCATTAGATGCATTATGATCTATTATGTCATATATAATTATCCATTCATTTACAAATCAAAACATGAGGAAAGGCATAAGTTGTCACTGTCATAATACATGCTTATAGCCTACATAATAATAGAAAAAATATCAAGGATACATCAACCATATAATCCACATATAAACCAGTACATTTACACATAAGATACCAAGGAGAGAAAAAGCCAACCGAGATAAGACTACCAGATTCCACCCGACCATAGAATGGTTGAGCCGATTCTCTCTTTATTCATTCACCCGCATGCCATATTCCAAGCATGAAAGTGGGACTCAAATGAAAAGAACCAACCAGAGCATGCTAAATCTAAACCACTTCACCCTCATCAATAAAACCCAAGAATCCACACATGATAACTAGATCAAAACAATAAACATGAGATAATAGGATTTAGCATGATCCCCATGAGATCACTAGGCCAAAACAAGCATGGATGCCACCAAATGTATCCACCTACAACACGAGGAATCTTCCTATCTCCTAGTCTCTCAGGCTTTACTGGAATCCACACCAGATCACTAGGCCCTAAACTGAGACCCACTCTCCAAGATCTACCGCATATCCCATCCCAGGAATACTAGGCCTGATGGAGAGCACCCACCTCTAGGATTTATAGTATAGCCTACCATTCACTAGTCGAGGATTCCTAGGCCCACTGAGGCACCATAAAATATTGACTTGCTGCACTCAGCTTTGAATCCATTTAGAAATCTAGCTCAACCAAAACATGAGAATCCCATCAAACTATGTATATCCAGAAATGGAAAGGATAAGTTGAAAACACTTTCATACCTGGAAATAATCATGCCATAATCACAAAGAACAACATGAAATACCATGCATGCCAAATCTAGTAAGGAAAATACACATGAAAATTGATATGTGCAACAAATCATGTTGTAGTTGCTTGATCGTGCTCTCCCTTTCTTACTCCTTCCTTCTTCTTGCCTTCTTTTCCATTCTTGATCCAATGCCAAAGTGCTCCAAGAAAAATCTAAGTGTCCAAGAGTGAGAGAGAGAGTAATGAGAGAGCTCTAAATGTGCCCTAACAAAGGTACCAACTAATCCTCAAAAGCCTCTTTATCAGTTAGGCCTCTATTTTCTTCACTTTCCATTATTTTCCTTCATTTTCCTCCTCACATGCAACTTGTGACCTTTCACCTTCCTTTTCCCCTAGTTTCAATTATTTTCATAAATAAATGTGACAAAAATGCCATTTTTCCTTTCCGAAACCTTAGCCATTGCCTTTTCCAATTTCCTTATATAGATTAAACCAATGAACACCCATAGTGGATGTCTTTCTGAACATTGAGCTTGGAATATGTGTCCTATTAATCATGGTTATACATTTTCCTTTATTAACTTTCATTACATGTAATTTTCACCAGGGTGGTTACAAACCCCCTCCTTAAGGGACACCGTCCTTGGTGTTCAACCACGCCTACACCTCAAAAAAAGAGCTGAAAATAAAACATAGTTCCCATGGAGCTTTATAACATAGCTCGATGCAGTATTTACAATGATCACCCTACTGAAAAGTAAACCAACATGAAAACATAACAACATTTCAACTATAATGACATGACACCCATACCTCTTATTGGAGCTTTATAACATAGCTCATGGCGATATTTACATCCATACACATATGTACATATACTTAACATCACCAAAACATGTACCAAAAACATATACCAAAACATCCACTCAACTAGCCAATAAGGAAGGATACATAGTCGACATCGGGTCCGCCATCTCGCATGTAGCTTCATCAGCCCAAAGTTCTTCCACTGCACTTTAACCTGCTCGATTGCTCAGTTCCAGAGAATGAGCACCTTTTTTCTGCAAGATACACTAAGTTTTCGGTCAGAATTCTTCATGTGGTTCCTCCTGCAATACATACCAGTAAATCACATTATCAACATCTTCAACATATTTCTTAATTAATGAAACATGGAAAACATCATGGAATTTTATTATCGGAGGCAGTGCAAGTTGATAAGCTACCGGCCAAATCTTCTCAATAATCCTGAAAGGTCCACAAAGCTAGGGTGCTATCTTGGCACATGATCCAATCCACAAGGAGCTCTTCTTTGGTTTTATGTGAAAATACACATGTTCCCCAACCTCCAAATCCTTAAATAACTTATTCTTATCTACATAACATTTCTTCCTATCTTGTGTTTCTTTCAGATTCTTCTTGATTACCTGCATTTCCTGTTCCATTTCTGCCAACATGTTTGGTCCAATAAACGCCCTATTAACCAGATCACTGCAACTAATGGGAGTATTACAACTCCACCCATTCAATGCCTCAAACAGACTCATCTTCAAATATTTTTGATACCCATTGTCACAAGTAAACTCTACTAGTGGAAGATACTCTTCCCACTTTCACTGTTGATGTGTCACATACATCCTTAACATGTCCTCCAATATCTTGTTGACCCTCTAAGTCTATCCATTTGTCTGCAGATGATAAGTTTTATTGAAGGCCAACTCTGTGGCCAAACCTGCAAACAACTCCTTACAAAACTTGGAAGTGAACTTTTCATCCCTCTCTCACCCAATTTTCTTCAGAACACCATGTAATATGACCACATCTTTAATTACTACCTGTGTAAATCACTAGCTGAGAATGTGGACTTCACTAGAATGAATTGCACAACCTTTGTGAACTTGTACACAACAACCATGATGGAATCACGTTGTCTCACTATCCTTGACAAACCTATGACAAAGTCCATGGGAATGACCTTCCATTTCCACTCTCAAATCAAAATTGGTTGTAGTAGTCCACCTAGATGTATACACTCTCCCTTTACCTACTAACAATCCAAACATCTAGTCACAAACACTGGTACATCCTTCGTCATATTCATCCAATTATAAAACTTCTTCAATATGGTCAATGTCTTATGATAGCCTAGGTGACCTGAATATGGTTTCGCATGAAACTCTCTCAAGATAAGCTTCTTGAGCTCTTTATTGTTCACACATATGTCATGTCACTAAACATGCCCAATCCATCTTTTGTAAGACAATAGTCCACATTCTGTGCACCTACACCTGTAACTATAGCACTACCTGTACCTGTACCACTACCTTTACCTGCACCACTACCTTTACCTGTACCTATACTTTTACCACTACATGTACCTGCTACAACCTATGTATAATATCCATATACCTGACATCCTGCTAACCTGCTTGCAAGATCATATCCTATAGTTCTATCCCATAGGAACTCATAGCTACTATATGACTTAGTTGTATCCACCATCTAAGAGCATCTGCAACCTTGTTCTACATTCCTTTCATGTATCTGATCTCAAAAATCAAACTCACAGATTGTGTCCAGTCATCTAATTTTCATGGCATTTAGATTCGGCTAGTCAAACAAGTATCTCAACCCACTATGATCGATCCTCAATAAAAATATCCTACCAAGAAGATAGTGCCTCCACATATTCAATGCATTAATGATCACTATAAACTCAAGATCATATGTTAGATAGTTCTGCTCATCTTCATTCAGTTTCTACAACTCATAACACACTACACGTCCTTCCTACATAAGGACTCCACCAAGTCTTGTCTTGCAAGCATTTGTACATAGCACAAACTCTTTGTCTAAATCTGCAATCTTCAACGTTAGTCCATGTATCAACAACTACTTGAGCTACTAAAAAATTCTTATGTTTCCTCTGTAATGATGTACTAGGAGAAGGAATATGCAAGAATTTCTTGATGAATCTCCTATAATAACGTACTAACCCCATGAAATATCTCACCTCAATGCTCATTCACATTTCTAGGAGCTACCCACTCCATGATGGCCCTCACCTTTTCAGGATCCACTGTTATGCCCTCCTAGGAGACAACATGTCCTAAGTAATGCACCTCAGTCTAAAAGAAACTGCACTTGCTAAGTTGAACATACAACATATGCTCTCTCAATAATCTCAACATTACTTCCAAATTCTCAGCATGATCTTCCTCATTTTTAGAATATACCAAAAACATCCACTCAACTAGCCAATAAGGAAGGATACATAGTCGACATCGGGTCCGCCATCTCGCATGTA
>Ga0181473_100125_pt1 | contig 13966 bp, 6 predicted proteins | sample In2P11_FD_119089 | JGI IMG/M metagenome (GOLD analysis project Ga0181473, IMG submission 119089) | Clean room microbial communities from NASA Spacecraft Assembly Facility at Jet Propulsion Laboratory, Pasadena, California, USA -... ... | reverse complement strand
GAAAAACCACAAGTAATAACTTCCCATAACGATGACAAACTAGAACAAATCACTGATACTCCAACGGAAAAAGGGGGGAATAACTTTATAAACAGTATGGTGGATGAGGGTTGTTAAATTGACCAGATGTCAATTTAATTCCCAAAGATGACATGGAAAACTATATACATCAGTCCCTAATTTCATCAATACTTTCCGAACTTAGAATATATGGCTATAGTGCTAAGGGGGGGATATATACATATTTTTTGGGTTTTGCATAGAATGCTATAATAGTAGGGGGAGGGGAAAACTTAAGGGGCTAAATAATAAGGTTAGTAGTCAATATGACAAATGATAAGAAAGCGCTAAGTATGTGACTCTTAGGCTATTAGGGGGATAAGTGACTGATAGAAGAAGAATTGACAGTCCCTGAGTGAAATAGATCTTCACCAAGGCAAATAATATGGAAAATGATGAAAACTAAGAGGAATCAAGCAGATCTTGACCTCTTCAGGGAAGTTAATGAGTGACTTGGGGACAGAAGAAGGGGGAAGTTAGAAATGTCCAGTTTGAGCTCCTGCAAATGAAAACTGCCTTCAATTGTGATCTGAGTAAATATAACACTTGAAAACTTGAAATTGATCACAAATGAACACTCTGCAACCATCAAACTACCTACCCAGCCTACTCGCCTAGCATTTTCTTCTTTTTTGGTTTGGGTGCATTTAGACTTGCAGACCCTAATTATCCTTTTTTCTTTTTGACTGCCCTCCTATCTAAATCAAACCTTATTTCTGCCGGGGCTCAGATTAAACTAATGAGCGCCCAAGATTCTCTACCTATCTACAAATCTGCCAAGATTAAGCTGTTTGGACAGATAATGTTTCTCTACATTCTAAAACAGGAAATTGAAACCTAGGGAGGCCAAGATTAAGCAGTGTGGCCTACCCTTTAACTGAAAACTCATCAAAAATGGATCAACTCCTCAAAATTGGAAAATAGCAGTGGCACTTAGGTTAGCACACCTTCATGGCCTCTTCTTTGGCCTCTTGAGGAAATATGGAACCTTGCAGCATGAAAAGATGACATATTTGGTTTGTGAAGATGTCAATCATGAAATATGAAACTTGTTGCAACAGGAGGCTAACAGTGGCTCCACTTGGGGATGGCTTTTCCTTGTGAAAAGCCAAGAACAGCAGGTCAGACTGCCTTGATCTTCTTTGGTTGCTGTAGAAAAAAAAACTGCGGCTGGCTGCTAAAAGGATTTGAAATTGTGGAATATGAACAACTCTCTGCTCAACTGGACTTCTATGGACTGTATAGCACCGCCTACTTTCTTCTGCGTGCTTAATGTTATGTACAATGTTTCTTGAGAACGTGCCTTTGAAAATTATGGATCAAAACTGAAATATTTCCTTTAGCTCTGGTCTAGAAATAGTTGCTGATATGAAACTAAGAAATGGTCCTCTCTTATTGATACTGTTTGACTGAAGAGTGAAAACTGCAAAACAGTTTCCTTTACTATGAATTGCTTGTAATATGACAGCGCTACTCTTGTTGTTTTGCTGAGATTAACACAGAGATTTCACAAACTTTGCTGTTGCTTCCCTGATGGCCAGCCTGTTTATAAAAATGAAAGCAAGGTACTGATATATACAAATATTACTGTACAAAAAGATATATACAGAGTTGCATTGTATCCCTTAGAAGGGATCATGGTAATGTTTCAGCATACGGCCATTAACAGGGCCTTCTTCAGCAGAGCTGTCCTCTACAGATTTGAGAAAATATTTGTTATTCCCCTGAACAGCAGAAATATCGAATGGCCATTTCCATAGAAAATCAAATTTTGCATGTTTGCTCTTGTCTTCTCTTCGCGAGTCCCACCTTAGAACTTTGTCACCAATGTAGAAATCTTCAGCCTTAGCTCTCTTATCAAACATCTTTTTGAGCTTCTCTTGCAGAATTTGAGCTCTGTCCTAAACTTGTTCTCTGGTTTGTTGAAGATGGATAGTCTGATTAATTCTTCTTTGGATGTCATTTGGTTCAGCCTGAATCTCTTGTAGCAGCTTGATAGTAGAGATGCCCAGGGATGAAGGGAATTTGGCCTCCATGCCATATACCAGCTCATAAGGGCTCATCCCAATGGATTTCTTGGTTGAAAGTCTATCTTCCCATAGGGCATTTACCAGCTTTTTGTGCCAGTTCTTCTTGTTTTCTTCTAGTACTTTCTTTATGATGTTGACAAGGCTTTTGTTAGATGATTCAACCAAGCCATTACCTTGAGGGGAATAAGTTGTAGAGTGGCCCAAGGTAATATGAAATTTATGGCAAAAGTTGATCATCTTTTTGGATTTGAAAGCAGCGGTGTTGTAAAGTAATGATTTTCTCAGGGCAACCAAATCTAGAAAGGATATTGCACTCAAGGAATTGGATAATGATGGTGTCATTAGCTTGCTTGCATGGGATGGCTTCAACCCACTTAGTGAAATAGTATGTGGTTGTTAAAATCCACTTGTGCTGGCCTGAGGAAGAGGGATGGATTTCTCCAATGAAGTCAAGACCCCATTGTTGAAAAGGCTTTTCAGTTGAGATGGGTTTAAGAGGCAGGGGCAACAACTTTCTTTTTCCCTCAAAGATTTGGCATTTGTGACATGAAATGGCAAACTTCTTTATATCTGCAAAAAGAGAGGGCCAAGAGAAACTAGCCCTTAAAATTTTATCAGCAGTGGACTTCCAATATAGATGTCCTCCGTAGTCACCTGCATGAAATTCTTTCATGACTTTTCTAGTTTCATTCATGGTTAAACAATTAAGCAATATGCCTTCATGATTTCTCCAAAATAATGCACCATCTATGACACAAAACTTTAAAGCTTTCATTTTTAAAAATCTTTTCTTGGTTCTGGATAATCCCGGGGGAGCACACAGGTTTAACAATACAAAGCAAATATCAGCATACCATGGGGATTGCAAAAAGGTTTCACTGATCTGTGGAGTCGCCAGCTCCTGTTCATTATCCAGCTGGTTAATGTCTAGGGCTTGAAAGTTTGTTTCAGACATCAGTTTGGCTAAACCTTGTCCCTTTATTAGCTTGGTTGGTTTTATTTCTATGTCATACTCAAGAATGTTTGAAATCCACTTGCCTCTTTTGCCTTCTTGTCCTTCTTGAGTCAATATGTCTTTTACAACAGTGCTTGGGACATAGGCAATCACATGTGAATATACAATGTAAATTCTAAAGTCTTTAATGGCCTTAACAAAGGCATAGGCCTGCTTTTCCAAGATTGGGTACTTCAAAGGGGCATCTCTTAAGGCTCGGATGAAAAATGCAATTGGCTTTTCAGCTCCCTGTTCATCCTTTTGCAAAAGGACAACGGCTATGGTGTGATCAGATGCAAAAGAGAAAATGATAAAATCTTTGTCAAATTGTGGGCTGGTAAGGATAGGGGCTTGGGTTAAGGCAGATTTTATGCTCTCAAATGATTGCTTGGTTTCAAGAGACCATTTTACCTTGGCATCCTTTTTTAACATGTTGCTTAACAATCTTATTAGTTCAGCCAGATTTGGGATAAATCTCCTTAGGAAATTGATCTTCCCAAGGAATGCTTGCAACTCTTTTATGTTTCTTGGATATGGGATTTGGAGGATAGCTTGGATTCTTTCAGGATCAATTCTAATCCCATCCTTTGATATGATGTGGCCAAGTAGTTTTCCTTCTTCAAGGCCAAAGAGAGACTTCTTGGGGTTCAAGGAAATGCCATATTTCCTACATGTCATGAATATTTGCCTTAGGTGTTTGAGGTGCTCTTGATCAGATTTGGAGAAAGGGGTAAGGTCATCAAGGTAGACAACTAGGAAATCATGTATTTCCTTGGCAAATGAGATATCCATTTCTCTTTGAAAGGTCGCACCAACGTTTTTTAGTCCGAAAGGCATCTTCACATACTTAAATGTTCCCCACGGTGTGGTAAAGGCTATTTTATCTTGGTCATCCGGGTGAACGAGTATTTGATTAAAACCTGAAAAGCCATCTAGCAAAGAGATTCTAGATGACCCCACTACTCTTTGCAGGATGTGGTCCATTTTTGGCAGCGGGTAGTGGTCTTTTAGGGAGACTTGGTTTAAGTTTCTTAGGTCTACGCATAATCTAATCTCACCTGTCTTTTTTCTTGTAGGAACAAGATTGGATACCCATTCAGATAATCTAATGGGTGCTATTGTGCCAGCCTCAAACATTCTTTTCACTTCCTTCTCAATTAAAGGAAGAAGCATAGGGTTGATTCTCCTAAGTTTTTGTTTGAAGGGCTTTTGGTTTGGTTTCAAGGGGATGGTGTGTTGGATTACTGAGGTGTCATAGGACTTCAAGTCCTCATAACTCCAAGCAAATACATCTTGGAATTCTTTGAACAAATCAACGTATTTGGGTTTTTGATCAGGTGGCAAATTTTTGGACAATTTGATCATTTTGGGATTCTCTGCTGTCCCAATGTTGTGTTCTTCTATAGTAGTGTTTATGGGTTGCATTTTCGGCTTTTTAGGGACATCATTAGCATCAAACATGTCTTATAATGGAGTTAGGCCAACAGGTAAAAAGTCGTCCTTTAAGTCAATAATCTCAGCCTCTGTTTTGGCTATTTCCTCCAAATGCATTTGTTTCAGCTCTTCTATGTTTGTTTTGTCAAAAACAGTTGGGTTTAGGATTTGTTTGGCTGTTTCAGCTGTTACAGCCTACTGATTTTCATTTGTTTGCTGTTTTTCGTCTGTCATAGCATCCATATCAATGTTAATCTTTGAAAACTCATGCTCGAGAGTGAGGAAATTGTTAATCTGGGCATCATTTTCAAACACTGCCAGTCCTTACTATTATTAGGGACAGCGGGCCTGTGTTTTATCTCAGCAGTGAAGTGATGATTTGGCTCAAAAGGGAGTTTGCATGTACTGGCAAAAGTGGCTAGACTGTGTGCATGAATGTTATGATTTCTTAAGATCTTGGCAAGTTTGAATTCATTGAATGTATCGAGTATATTAGTTGCCGCTGTCCTATAGGCCCTCATTCTATTGTCATTGGTAACAAAGTTACCTTTCATCTGTTGTATGATTAAATCGGAGTCACCTAGAATGGACACTTTTATAGCTCCTAGAGCTTTGAGCAGTTTAAGGCCTAAAAGGAGAGCCTCATACTCTGCCATGTTGTTAGTGCATTTGAAATTCAGTCTGTAGGCATGGCCTTCTGCATGATTATTATGTGTGTTGTGAATCCATACACCTGCCCCTGCTCCTAACTTGTTAACAGAGCCATCAAACTCTAAATACCATGTGATTTCTTGCTTGTGTTTAGTACTAAGAGTTTCAGTCATTTTAGGATTGGGCAGATTTGAAATTTCTGTTTGGGGAGGTTCTTCTAGTATGCTGGTTGCGTCAGTTGTTTTGACAGTCTCATGTGTTTGGGCAACCGATTCTTCATTGCCGTGTGTGTCTAGTTCTAAAGCCAAAGGCCTATCATCAGTTGGAGGCCTTGTTTCATCATTAAACAAAATAAAAGAATCCATATCAGAATGGATTGAGTAAATGGGAAAATTCTGAGGTTTTTCCTCACTACTTACCACATATTTCATCAGTGTTTCTCTATACAATCTCTTTGGTTGCCCAAAGAATGAAATAGTGGCATAGGAGAGGTCTAATTGAAGGGATCCTTGAAGTTTTGCTCCCCATGATCTTGACAGGAGCATGCCGTACTTTGGTGGAATGTCAGCAACCACCACATCCATGAGGATGGTCTTGTTGGGATATTGGACTAAAGACACAAAAAGGTCTTTGATTAAGCCTAAACACTTGACTTGACTTGAGTCAAATGAGAATAAATCTATGTAGGGTCTTGTTATATCAAGGTTCAGTTTCTCCATTACAGCCTTGGGCATAAGGTTGTGTGAAGCACCTGAATCAAACATAGCATTGTGCAAAATTTTATCATGTATGTGCAAACTGACATAAAAGGGTAGAATAGATCCATGCGTTGATTTTCCATTGAATTTCGGGCCAAACAGCAGCTGGGTATCATCTAAAACATTTACATCATCCTTAACCTCTGGCATTTGGAGTGATCTTTGAATTTGTTGCCTATACACATCATGTTTGGCAAGTTCAGAGAGAGGGACAAATATATTCAATTTACCTATTTCTGCCTCTAAATCAAATGATTTTTCAGATTGGGCTTTAATTTTGTGAGAGGCAGGCTTTCCTTTTTCCATTGGAGTATCAGTGATTTGTTCTAGTTTGTCATCGTTATGGGAAGTTATTACTTGTGGTTTTTCAGCTTTAGGAGGGCTTTTTGGAACACTGTTCGAGTTGTCTTTCGAGGAAGAAGGTGGCAAAGGCTGATCAATAGAAGGCTGCATGTCTGTTACGTCTTCTACAGTCACTTGTTGCGGGTTTGGGATAGTTGTATCTGCTGGTTCTGTTACAACAACCTTGCTTTTAATCTTGTTGGGCTGTTTGCCATCCTTTGTTTTACTAGATTCAAGAATATCAATGGTTCTAGTCCTCAGCTTATATTGTTTGTGTACTTCATACACAGCAGTATCATAACCTTGTTTAAAGTCAAAAGAGTCACCAGACTTAGTCTGACATTGATTAACGTCATGCTCATCTTGGTCTTCTTGGGTCAGAAAAGCTTGAGGCCCACCTTTCAAATCAAATGAATTGATGTGAGTGTCCTCTATTGGTTCACTAGATGTAGATGCTTCTACATAGTTTTCTTGGAAAGGAGGTCTTATATCATGGTCTGGGCTAGACCTTCCAACATTTGTGTTCTGCATTTTCCTAAAATTTGGGTTCCTTATGGGATTGGACTGTTGTCCTTCCCATAAAGATTTCCTTTCAACACTTTCTACTCTGTCTCCCAGCCTTTGCATGCCACTGATAATAGCATCAAGCTTTTGGTCTAAGGTTGAGGGTTCTTCCTTAAAGGTGGTTCTTCTTTCCATTCTAACTCTGTTTCTTTTGGCAATTAGGTTGGCTTCTACACTGACAGCAACATTTTGCATGTCTGCAAGGGTTTGGGGAGCTCTTTCTTTTAACTGGTAGGCCATATCCAGGTCGAATCCATTAGGGAATTTATACAAGGCAAGGTCGGGTGGGGGCCTTAGGTTCTGTGGTATTGCATTGTAGACATTATTGAATCTTGCACAATAATCTAGGACAGACTCTTGAGGGCCTCTTTTAATTGTGTCATATTCAGCTAGTATGTGCAAAGGGTCTTTCTTTTTCTCCCATCTGGTGGTAAAGGATTGGTAAAGCTCATCCGGAGTGGTTATGGAATTTGCAGCAAGTGATCTGAACCAAGTTCTTACATCACCTGTTAGACTTTGAACAAAAATTCTCATTCTCACGCTATCATCATCTATCTTGTAATTCTCAAAATAGTCTTGCATATTCTTAGTATGCTGAAGGGTTGTGCAAGCACTAGTATTATCGAAATATGTTATCTTGGTTTGGTAATCCTGAGGCATAGCCCCAGCATTAGCAGGTAATTGGAGGGGTGCATATCTATTAGCCATATTGATAGGGATAAGTGGGACAACAGGGACAAATGGAACAACTGGAACAGCAGTAACGACAGTAGTGGTAGTGGTAGTATGTGGAGTGAATGGAGGTGTGGAAGGAGTGCTTTGAGATGTGGATGATGAACAAGGGGAAACAGGGGTTGAACGAAATAAAACCTTGACTGGGGTTGGAACACAACTTGGGAGAACTGTTTCAGGACTATTATCAGCAAAATCTTCTATTTGCTCTTGCTTCTTAAGGATTTTTGGGATTAAGTTTGGATTTTCAAAAGCAGCTGGGGGATTTGGGTCTGGATTTGACCTTGTATAACGTGATTTCTTTTTTGGAGCCAGCTTCTGAATTTTGTTTTTTTGTTTTTTGGTATTTTCTGTGAACGTTTTTTAGAATTGGAAAGGAAGCGATCAGATTTTGGAATGGCTATCTGCAGCTTAAAACTAGCATGAAGATTGACTGAAGCAGCTTTTATTTACTTCTGTAAATGCAAAGCAAAAACAGTTTCAAAGGCTTGCTGGCTGACATTCAGTCTTCATCTGTAATTTTAAGAAATAGACAACATTTGAGCAATTGATTTCGGTATCTTAGAGTTTTCCAACTTGTTTGTGAAATTAACTGAGGATATTCCCCAGCTGAGTCGCCATTATGTTATCACTCAGGTTGTCCTTTTGGTCAGCATCAAAAGGATACGGCCAAGGTAACCACAGACGAATCTTTGGACTACAGGTTCTAGCCCACCTGCAATCAGAGAGGGCTCTCTCTTTCTGATTTAGCTTTGTTGAAATTGATTTTAGGCTAGTTACTGAGTTCAGGGGTTTTGTTTTGATTTTGGTTGGTTGATTGATAATTTTCATGAGAGACTCGCAGTGTATACCTGATATATTTTCTTTAATCGGAGACTGCTCAAAGCTTTGGAGAATGGACTGTGTGCTGTGTATCCATGGTTGAAAAGTGAATTGTGGAATTCTTGTGCTGCGACATGAAACAATAAGTACCTCTTACCTCTGTTTTCATCACCATCTAAATAGCAGAAAGAAAGATTAGTTTAGAACTTGTTTAACTACACTCTATGCTCAATTTCTGCTGTTTTTCTGTGTTTTCATCTAAATTGAATTGGTTATGAATATGAATTGCCTGTGGCTTGTATTTACCCTAATTCACCTGTGTCTGATAGTTATCTAGGAATTCTTGACTGCTCCTAGATAGAGCTCATTCACCTTCCCTCTGTTAAGCTGAAAGAGAGATTCTTAATTGCCTCTCATTCCTTAGCATTCATTCCATCCTTTTAGCTTGAATCATTGCTTCATATGCAGCTAGCTTGCTCCACATTTCTCTCTTGTGACCAAGAAAACGCACCAGCAGTCCAACTCCTTGACTCCATGCCCAATGGTTTGAAACTCTCATACTATGCATTGCCTCTCTACGTTGAAAGCATCAATCATCCCACCAAAATCAAAACAAAACCCCTGAACTCAGTAACTAGCCTAAAATCAATTTCAACAAAGCTAAATCAGAAAGAGAGAGCCCTCTTTGATTGCAGGTGGGCTAGAACCTGCAGTCCAAAGATTGGTCTGTGGTTACCTCGGCCGTATCCTTTTGATGCTGACCAAAAGGACAACCTGAGTGATAACAGCTTCTATTGCAACATCTGCAATAGAGAAGCATTAAAAAAAACATTGAATTAACTGTCTCCAATTGTCCAGTGGAAAAATTGTGTTGTTTTTTACTCTACTACTAAGCCTCCTACTCTACTGTCAACACTCTTCTTCACTCCTCAGTATCTAACTTACACTGATCCTCCTTCTACTGAATATTGTGAGACCTTGTAGCAAGGTAATTATCCATGAGGAGAATGCCTCAATGAACCCTACCCAAATTTCTTCAACTCTTGGACTAAGGATCTACATCGCTCCACCTCACTTTAGGAGGTATACCTGCATGTGATTCCTCTACCCACTTGGCTCAAACTATCCCTTTAATGGGGGTCTTTGCTTTAGTGGATGTATCCACACTTCCTCCTTTCTGCCTTTCCATTTGTGGCTACTCGAAAAATTTATGAGGTTGCATGTTGAGAAGTCTAACATGCTCCCTCTCAACCACCATATCTCCAGTCTTTGACTTGCTCCTCAAGGTTGTGCATGCATATTCTACCTCAAGTGCATACATGTTCTTGACTTGAACCCCGATGTGTTTCACGTACCCTATGGCTATGTGTCTTAGGAATGCCTTTCCTTTGTTGAAGATCACATTGTAGCCATGGTCTTCCAAAACTACAACAGAGATGATGTTTTTCTTTAAGCCTAAAACTAAATGAAATCCTTTAGTCTGAGAGGGGAGCTCAACTCCCTTGAAAAGCTGAATGTAACAATCCTAGTGTCATTATACCTTTTTTCATGATAGTTGAAACACTTAATTTTGGAAAAGTCTTTATTTTTTCAATCTTAGCTGGAATTAGCGTCACCTTGGGACTTCTTCCCCTTGGACTTCATTCCTTTACTGACTAATGAAAAGTACTCTTCCTCTTATTTGGATCAGGCCCCATCTTTGGTATTCTTCCTTATTTCCTCTTACAACAAGTCAGACCATAGGCACTCCCAACTCGGTAGTTTATCCCTCCCATTCACCGAATCTTGATATCTATGCCAACTCTTAGGAAGGCCCTTAAGGGCTAGAGCTACCAAGCCTTCTTCAGGAACACTAACACCAACCACGCCAAGTTCATCATGACATTGTGTAAACTTTCTCAAATATTTCGGAATTATGTAATTCTTTTGCATCTTGATACTTTGAAGTTTATCCCTTAGTTCCAACTTCCTATGGTCACTACTATTCTCAAACAATTTTGATAGTGCTTTCCACATCACAAACAATGCTTCTTTTCCAGGGATATTCGAGACAATATGATCTCGTACTCCCTCTAATATGATTATCCTTGCCCTTGATAAATCTTTATTCTTTTGAGCAAGGTTTTGAACATAAGATGCTTGAGGTTTTGCAACATATATCTTGATGTATTCTATCAAACCATTGTCATCCAACATTGCCTCCATGTGGTCCTTCCATGCAACAAAATTTGAGGTTCCTTTCAAGGCATACTATAGCCTTAGTCCATTGAAATCCATCTTCTTAGTCCTGAATAAAGCATGCAACATTGATATTCAAATTCGAAACTCTGAGACCCAACTTCAAATTTCTTGTTCTATTGTGCATCTAGCTCTGATACAACATAGAAATTAGGATGTAGATTCTAGCTCATGAAATTTACCAAATCATAAGACTCGAAACTAATCTACTGCTCTGCGAATGTTAATTCACAATCTAGAACACAAATCATAGACATGCAAAATGAAACATCACAAGTGCATAAATATTTATCTAGGGGAAAGTAACTGCTCAAAACCCCTTCCTATCTATATTGCACTAATCAAAGAATAGAGAAGAATACATATGCTTCCTCAAGCCTGAGCACAACTTGCAAGTGTATAGTCTATTTCTTTACCTGATTAAATAACTCTGGTCAACATTTAGCCAAATTTCTACCCACCCCCACCCCCCCACGAAGCTCCTATTTCCTTGCGATGTTCTTGGAGGAATTAGGTCCCTATTAATTAAGAAATTCCATTAATTGGATTTTTCAATTCCTCTAGGATCTTCCTCTAACTGCATGCACCACCTGTACACATAGGAATAGTCTACAATTGAGAGTACATTGACTTGGAATCTCCATCTCAACTAGGTAACTCAAATTCTCTGCATGCAAGAGCTAATTTAGACTGATTGATTAGTTACCTAGATGATTATTGACTGTGGTTGAAGTTCCACTTCCATAGCTTGACCTTGAACTAGTTCCTCCAACAGTTAGAACTAGTTTAACTATCCATAACTCAATTTAACTAAATTAAATTGCTACAACTAAAATTAACTCCACCTAGGCTCCAAAAATTTAGGAATCACTACATGCAACAGAACTTCATGTCCCTAACTAGAATTAACTGAGCTGTTCTCCTATATTTTAGGAATAAACTCAAGTAAAATTAAGTTAAACTCATTAACTTGAATTGAGTGTTTTTAACTGAGTGAAAAGAGCCATTTCACCTCAGTTAACTCCTCCAAATTGTTAGCTGATGTGGAATTTCGAATTTCTTCAATTTGATTAAGGCAAAATCAAAATTGAGACTTTCTTGTTGCATTTTCAACATTCCCTCTCAGCAAGAAAGGGATTGTAAACCACCCCTATCTGACACTTGTGGAATGTACTGCATGCAACACCTCTCGTTGTTGTTGCTACTACTACAAGATCTGCAACTAAGAAGCACCCATAAAAAAACACTGAGTTAACTATCTACAACTATCTAGTGGGAAAACTATGCTACTGACGACTATGCTACTGAGCCTCCTTCTCTACTGTCAAAAATCCTCTACACTCCTCAGTATATGACTTACACTAATCCTCCTTCTACTAAATACTATGGACCCTCATAAAAAGGTAATGATCCATGAGGAGAAAGTCTTAATGGACACTGCCCAAATTTGTGTAACTCTTGGAATTAAAATCTACATCACTCCACCTCACTCCTAGAGATATACCTGCATGTCCTCCCTCTACCCATTTGGCTCAAACTATCCCCTTACTCGAGGTATTTTCTTTAGTGGATGTCTCCACACTTCCTCCTCTCTACCTCTCCATTTATGATTGCTCCACAACTTCTTGAGGCTTCTTTTGAGGCTGCATGTTGAGAGGTCTAACATGCTCCCTCTCAACCAACATATCTCTGGTCTTTGCCTTACTCCTCAAGGTTGTGCATGCATCTTCTAACTAAAGTGTGTACGGGTTCTTGACTTGAACCCTGATCTAGATATGTGTCTTAGGAATTCCTTTCCTTTTCTCAAGATCACATTGTAGCCATGGTCCTCCAAAACTGCAGAGATGAGATTTTTCTTTAGACCTAAAAATAACATGACATCCTTGAGTAAGAGAGGGGATCCCGACTCCCTCTGAAAGATGACTGTCTAAGGAATGCCTTTCCGTTTCTCAAGATCACATTGTAGCCATGGTCTTCCAAAACTGCAACAAAGATGAGATTTTTCTTTAGGCCTGAAACTAACATGACATCCTTGAGTCTAAGAGGGGTTCCTGACTCCCATTAAAAGACGATTGTACCAATCTTGATCACATTGTACCTTCCTTCGTCTCCAATATCAATGTTCATTTGGAGATATTTCTCCTCCAAGTCACTGAAAAATTATCTATTCCCCGTCTTATGGAATGAAGCACCACTATCTAGGTACCAAACACTCCCCATCACTGTGCTCCCCATGCATGTGATGAGAGTTAATTCAAGCTCAAACTGTGAAGCCAAAGCTCCACTTATTATTGCTACTGCAGGCTCCTTGCTTGCCTTCTTATGTGGACGCTTTGTGGCATAGTGCCTGAATTCATGACAATTGAAACACTTAATTTTGGACAAGTCTTTCTTCTTTCCCTCTTAGCTAGAATTAGCCTCACCTTGGCACTTCTTCCCCTTGGCCTTCATTACTTTGCTAACTAATGCAAAGTCCTCTTCCTCTTCTTTGGATGAGGTACCCTCTCTAGTATTATACCTTATTTCCTTCTGCACCAAGTCAGACCATAGGCTCTCCCAACTCAACAGTTTCTCCCATCGAAACTTGATAGCTATGCTAGCTCTTGGGAAGGCCTAGAAGGGATAGATCTACCTAGTATTCTTCAGGGACATTAACACCAACCCCACCAAGTTCATCACAACATTGTGCAAAGTTTCTCAAATACTACAAAATTGGGTCATTCTGCTGCATCTTGATACTTCGAAGTTTATCCCTTAGTGCCATCTTCTCATGGTCACTATTATTCTCAACCAATTTTGTTAGTGCTTTCCACATTGTGAACAAATTTTCTTTTCTATGGATATTTGAGACAATATGATCTCGTACTCCCTACAGTATGATTTTCCTTGCCTTGGCTACATCTTTCTTCCATTGATTAAGGTTCTGAGCATCAAATGCTTGAGATTTTGCAACATCTGTCTTGATGTATTCTAGCGACCCATTGTCATCCAACACTGCCTCCATGTTGTTCTTCCACACAAAAAAATTTGAAGTTCCTTCCAAGGAAAACTCTAGCCTTAGTCCATTGAAACCCATCTTCTCAGTCTTGAGGAAAACCAACAACGCTAATCTTGAAATTCAAACCTTTGAGACCCAACTTCGATTTTCCTATTCTATTGTGAATCTAGCTCCGATGCCATTTAGAAATTAGGATGTAGATTCAAAACTGCTCATGAAATTTACTAAATCATAAGACTAAAATCTAATCTATTGCTATGTAGACATTAATTCACAATCTATAACACAAATCATAGACATGAAAAATAAAACATCACACATGAAAATATATTTATCTGGGGGG
>Ga0181473_100124_pt1 | contig 13982 bp, 12 predicted proteins | sample In2P11_FD_119089 | JGI IMG/M metagenome (GOLD analysis project Ga0181473, IMG submission 119089) | Clean room microbial communities from NASA Spacecraft Assembly Facility at Jet Propulsion Laboratory, Pasadena, California, USA -... ... | reverse complement strand
TTTTGCTGAGGAAACTATTTAACATTTATTCATTGAATTCCAATTTGCAAAATAAGAATAAGTTTTTAAAATGCAATAATTATATTTGAGATTAACTTGACTAATTCTGTTAATTCTTTTTTATTCTTGCCACATGAATTATGCTAAGTATTCTGCTCTCTGCTGAGGAAACTATTTAACATTTATTCATTGAATTCCAATTTGAAAAATAAGAATAAGTTTTTAAAATGAAATCATTATATATGAGATTAACTTGACTAATTCTGTTAATTTTTTTTTTTATTCTTGCCACATGAATTGTGCTAAGTCTTTCGAAGAAAAATATTCTTTCAAGCAAGTTTATTAGGGGCTCCCCAAATACATTTGATGGAATATATTGCTTGGTAAGAGAAAAGTTATCTTTTAGGACCAAAATTCTGAGACTCTTGAAATGGCCTTGCAAACTCTCTTTACTTACAATGAATGGGCAGTGTTTATCCTCTTCCGCCCTCATTTATCAAGGATTGGATGCTAGGGCAAAGGTCTTGATGTGTATTTTTCTTCAACCTACTCCCAAGAAAACCTCATCTTCTCCTTATAGGTTTTCATTTAATGCATCATGGTAGTTCACATCTCCCATTTAGATTTTATGTAGGGGATCACTTCTCAATCCTATCATATTATTTATCTTGATGGTGCATTGAAGAATAATATATAGGTGGAAAGAGCACGAGGGCAAGATTATTCCTTTCCCTAATAGATCATCATATTTAACTTATGCATGGGGCCTAAGAAATATAACACGTATTTTAGTCATTGGGGGCTCCATAATCATCCTTCAATAATTTGGTGATAAGCCCTTGTCCAAAATGAAAATTATTACTAATACCACCATGGCACCATGAATAGCACCATGTTTGCACCAGCAAAACTAGGCTAATGATAGCCTAGCCAATAAAGGTTCGTATCTTCCTCAAGGACACTATCACTATGAATCAATGAAAAAGAGCCTTTTTGCTTGATTCTGTAGATATCCTTAATATCCCTTTTCTTAATCAATTTTTTTTTTTTTTTAATTCTAAAGATATCCTTAACATCCCTTTTTTTAAATTAAAAATAAATTTTAGAATACATTAAATGATGTTTAAGGTTCAAATATATCCATTCCAAACGATATCCCTCGGCATGCTGCTTGCATTTTGTAAATATTCCTGGAAGATGAATAGGCGGAGATAGTCTTAAGAGATTAAAGATATTAAACTAAATATAACCTGATCGATAGTGTACTAAAGCGGGAGCTCAGGGGCATGATTAAGCTAACATCATTTTTAATCTTCACAGATGGCGTTTGTGATGAGAGTGCAAGTGATATTCCAACTCCGTCATTGCCTGGATATCCAATTCCCTTTGATGTATAAAGCAAGTGCGATCACATTAGGAAATCAGGCTTGTTTGCTCTTAAGGAATTTCATCAGTAATCTATAAATTGAACTACTTCCTCATAAGGAGCAGTATTGGAACTTGATTTTCCGCAAGGTGACTGGTTAGTATTAATGATATTAATCATATATATCTTAGTTCAAATTTTTTGATTAGCTATAGCATTGTACGTAAAAGTTTTGAGTTAATGTAGCCCTCTAGATGATTGACCACTTGACATGGGAGTGATACCTTTTTATATAATTCATATCCAAAAAAAAAAAGTTTATGTGGTTCTACATTTTATAGCGGCATATCATGTACATCGAAATTATACATGGTTGGAATATTATAATGATTCTTTCCGATTAATATTTTATTTTGTATATCTCTAGAAGTGTTGAGCGGCTAAGATTGATTTTGTATTACAAACAAACCTAGCTCTACCCTGCTCTCCTCTATATCTTTCTTGAGATATATCTTACCTTGCTACTGAGGATTATGGCAAAACTTGTTACAGTATGAGAATGGACGATTGATTCTTGGGGTGAAACGAAATGACTATCCGTTTAAAAATAGAGTTCAAAAAATTGAATTGAGAGAATCTTACACTATGGAAGATCTTTTGGAAGATCTTTTGGTGGAAAAAAATTAGTGGATCATTATGGATTTGAGTTTCAAATGATGAGTATGTTAAGAAAAAACTAGACTAAGTTGGATCGAAAAGTGTAGAGCAAAATGCAATTGTGTCTCTCAAATTTAGTATTATTAGATATTTCAGCAGAAGATATCATGGACCATGTTGGGGATTTGTATCAATCTAAGTCCCTAGTGAACAAATTGTTCCTATGGAAGAATTAATATAAGTTAAGGATGAAGGATTGAAACTTGATGACAAAGCATATGAACATCTTCAACATTTGGTATGTGAACCAATTTATGTTAATGCTAATATTTTATAAGAAGAAAAGTGTATAGAGATTATGTTCAGCTATTGGGTTGTGATGTGACCCAAACCATGCTTCCACGTAGCCTCAGCTTTACACCTGTTTCGGGCATTATGATTGTGGTGTATTTGTTTGTTGTTTCTGGTGGTTGTATGTAATATGGATAACAGATATTTTGTTTTGGAAAGTGGGAATGATTTAATGTGTTATTCAATACCCATCTATGGTCCTCGGGCCTGATTCCCTTCATTTGGTCTTTGCCCAAAATGGTTTTACTTCCCGGTCATTCGCAATGGTTCTGTTATGTTGAGAGACTCTGCAAAGGTTTGTTTGTCACTCTATGTGGTTTTTGCTCTGGTGCATATGGCAATCTCTAGTTTTTCTTTGGGTATGGTTGTAAATGAATACCAGCCTTCCGAACTTGTTGATGTGGTTGTTTGTGGACTTCTCCTGTGGCACGAGCCTGTCTTGGCTCCAGAGGTGCGCCTGCTCGAACTCTTTTCACACAGTAAGTTTCTTGATCTCGTGCTCTCATTCTTCTATGGTTTGGTTATGGAATAAGGTCTCTCATCCGATGATTGTCACTTGTTGTTATTATTATTGCCTTTGTCTCTGCTCGGTATGTAAATCAGTTAACTTCTGGTGTCCATGAACTCAGATAACAGGTGATGGTTTTCCGCGGCTACAAACAGGTAAATAGTCCTCTCCTTGATTTAATTCGACCTTCCTCTAGCATTGACACTGACCAAGCCTGCTCCTTCTTTCTCAGGATCCTTCAATTTGTCAGCGCCTCTGTTCTACAAACCCCTTGGTCCGATCACACTCAGGTAAGTTATATATCCCTTCTGCTTCTATTTTGCTTCCATTTCCAGGTCTCTCTATACAGGTATGCTGACTGAGCTTTGTTTGGTACGTGCAGGCCAATGGCTAGACCTGGGTAAGTGGATTCCTTACGGGTTCAGTCTCCAAATGTGGCAACCCTCTACCAATAGGCTCTGGCTCTTAAAGTCCGTCAATTTACAGTTAGGATCTTTAAGTTTTTGTAGGGTTTGTCGCTCGCCATTTTTCATTCGTGTTCAGTATGAATCTCTTTCGAAGATGAAGCTCAAGTCTGGCTTCAATTTATGTTCTGGTTGGTTGTTCGTTTTAGTTAAGGGCGTTCACTGTTATCAAACCCTAGGCTAGGGTTTGTCCACTCTATGGATGCTAGCACTTGTTTTTGTTTATAAATGAATGTAATACATCTATATTTCTCAGATCAACAGCAATGTGAACATAATTTTGTTATCTTTGTTTACTTATGAAAATATGAAGATTCGTTTGAAAGTACCTCTGTTATGGTTTGTTTTCCCCTACACTTTGTTTCCAGTTTTATCCTCTCGGTCGACTTGCTGTGCTTTACTATTTTGGCCATGGGCTCGATTCGTTGGTTCTTCGCTCCGGTTCTGGACGTATGTATGAATTCGATGTTGCTTGTTGTTCGATGAGAGCACAAGGAAACACAACCTATAGTGGTCATTCTCGGTCTACTAGCATTGTTATTAACAACTCAATGAATGGAAATATAATAGTACAGTAAGTAGGCAATGACATAGATGGACAGTTTAGAAAAAATGATTTGTCTTTGTTTTATTTCTTGATTCCAAAACTGTTGAACCTTTTTCCTGTTTTACATTGCTACATTGCTGCATTTTTTTATTTACAGTTAATTGAAACTGTAATTGCTTTCAGTTGAACAGAAATAATATAGTTGTGTAACTTCTAGCTCTCAGTTCACTTTACATGACAAGATCTTCTTGTAGACAATTTTGTCTTTTCCTCCTTAAGTTGACAGAACAATTATTAAATTGTTGTTTATTTTTGTCAAACAAATACAACCATAACTGACCATTTAGTATTAACTTTGACTAACAAAATAATTAACAGTAACACAAAATAAAATCCTATCCCATGTCTTGATAAACTAAACATAAAAAAAAACAATCCAAATACTCAAACAACTTTCCAACCTGGCAGAGACTTCACCCGGTCATGGTGAGCTAGATGCTCCTGCATTAGGCTCCCGGGGAAAAAAGAAATCATGGCTCCGATCCATGAGCTTCTCGACTGAAGAACATGTCTGTTCAATCTACCTGGCATCAAGCCATGAATTGTCCTCAATAGGATGATTCTTCCACTTGACCAGGTATTGCACATACTCCTTCCGCCGAGTTCGTTTAACCACCTGAGTGTCGAGAATGCTTTCGATCTTGGGAAGTTGAACGTAAGGAATCTGTCTCTTCCAAGCTTCTCCTCCATCCTGGGTATTCCATGTAGGTCACGTGGTTCCATCTTCTTCCTTCTCTGCTTTGTCAGCCGTGTAGGGAACAGGTCTGCTACGTTCAAGATAGGTGAAATACCTATTCCGGGTGGCAACTGTATCTCGTAGGCATTCGCCAAAAATTTGCGAAGGACTTTGCAGGGTCCTATCTTCTTATACTTCAATTTATTGTACATACCCTTAGGGAAGTGTTCTTTGTGCAAATGCATGAGGACTTCATCCCCCACGTTAAACTGTACTTCCCTTCTCTTCAAATCTGCTTGCTGTTTATACTTTAAGCTGCTGTCCTGCAATTTAATTTTTACCTGTTCATGCAAATCTCTCATCGCATTAGCAAAATCTTCTCCATCTGCGCTTCGCCATTCCTACAGTCCTAGATCTCGCAAATCGTGCACTTCGCAAGGATGCATGTCGTACAAGATCTGAAATGGGCTGAAAACTGTGCTGCGGTTAGGTGAGTCATTATAAGAAAACTCTGCCTGTGTAAATGCTCGATCCCACATCTGCGAATTTTCTCCAACCAGGCTTCATAGCAGGTTCCCTAGGCTCCTGTTTACAACCTCTGTTTTTCATTGGTTTGTGGGTGATATGCAGAATTGTACCTTAGCTGTGTGTCCATTTTCTTCCACAAGGTACGCCAAAAGTTTCCCTTGATCTTCACATCCCTGTCTGAAATGATAGATTTAGGAAATCCATGTAACCTGACAATCTCATTGAAAAACAAGTGGGCCACGTGAGTGGCATCACTGGTTTTTCTGCAAGGAATAAAATGCACCATTTTTTAGAATCTGTCCACTACTACCATTACTGAGTCATAACCTCGATGTGTCTTAGGTAGTCCTAAGAAGAAGTCCAAGCTGACTGAGTCCCAAGGTCTGCCTGGAATAGGTAATGATGTATACGGTCCTATGTTTTAACTGTGACCCTTCGCTAACTGGCACACTTTGCATCTGAACACAAATCACTGTACATCTCTCTGCATCTTTGGCCAAAAGTAGAAATGACTGAGCTACTTGAGTGTCTTGTCCATGCCAAAATGTCTAGCCAAACCTCCACTATGCTTCTCTCGAATAATATTCTCCCTCATCGAGCAATCATGTATGCATAATTGTCCTCCCTTAAACAACAACTTCTCCCGTAGATTGTAGTCCAACCAAGGACTGTTATCTCTCACTAAGGGATTATGACATGCCTCATAGGCCTCCTTAAAATCTGTATCAGTCTAGTATAAGTCTTATAAGTGCTCAAAACCTAGCACTTGCACAGTGCTTTCCTGCAGAAGTAGAGCTTTCCTACTTAGTGCATTCGCCACCTTGTTGGCCTGCCTGCTAATATGCTTCGATACAAAGTTGAAAATCTGCAAATACTCCACCCATTTTGCGTGTTTGTGGTTCATCTTGTGTTGTTGCATTACATACTATACTGCAGAATTATCTGAAAATAGCACAAATTCATTTCCCAATATATAATGTCTCCAGTGTTTTAATCCCTGTATAACAGCATAGAACTCCTTATCATACGATGAATATTTTTGTTGACTTTCATTTAGCTTCTCACTGAAAAATGCTACAGGCTTATCCTCCTTGCTGAGTATAGCTCCAATTGCTATCATGTTAGCATCACAACGAACCTGAAATAACTTCTTGAAATATGGTAATCTCAAGATCGACCTCTCAGTGATCTTCCTCTTCAACAACTGGAAACTTCTCTCCGCTGCCTCCATCCATCAAAAAGCTTGGCTGGCCTTCTTAATGGCATCCAACATAGGTGCAGAAATTTCGCTAAAATTCTTTATGAATTTCCTGTAAAAACTTGATAATCCGTGAAAGCTACGTACCTCAAATAAATTTTTTGGAGATGACCAATTCACTATCACTACCACCTTCTCTAGATCCATCTTCAGTTCATTCTCTCCTATTACAAACCCCAAATAAATCAATTCCTTTTGCAAAAAGGTACATTTCTTCAAATTTATTAACAGTTTATTCTGTTGTAATTTCTCCAGCACTTTCCATACATGTTGAATATGTTCTTCCCTTGTCCTGCTAAAAATAAGTATGTCATCACAATATACTATCACAAACTTCCCAATGTACTCCTTCAACATCTCATTCATTAACCTCGTGAATGTACTGGGCACATTGCTCAGTCCAAAAGGCATGACCAGCCATTTGTACAGCCCCTCATTCGTCTTAAAGGCTGTCTTCCATTCGTCCACCTCTCGTATCTAAATCTGATGGTACCCTCTCTTCAAGTCTATCTTAGAGAACTATGCTACCCCACTTAAACAATCCATCATATCATCCATCTGTGGCAGTGGGAACCTGTACTGGATGGTGATTTTGCTGATGGCCCTTGAGTCGGTGCACATCCGCTACTCTCCTCCCTTCTTGGGAGCAAGGACCGTTGGAATAGCACAAGGGCTTAAGATTTCCCTTATCAACCCCTTGTCCAACAATTCTCGCATCTCCTTCCAAATTTCTTCATTGTCTTTGGGGTAACATTTGCTAGATTTCTATAGGTAAATCTGATACCTCTGTATGTAACAATATTGTCCTTGCTTTCTTTACAACTGCGTAACCTATATCAGTGTCCTCAAATTGTTTCAGAAACTGTTTTCTGGTAACCAACAATGCTCTTGGTTCACTTGTCTCTGCTGTCCCTTCTTCCTTGATGGGCACAAGCGTATTCTTGATTCCATCCTTAACAAATTTATAACAGTTTGTCAATCCATTGTGTACCACATTCCTATCGTACTTCCAAGGCCTGCCAAGCAGTATGTGACATACATCCATCGGCATGATGTCACAAGAAACTTTATCCTTAGATCTACCTATTTGAAATTCCACCTCGCACTATTCATACACCAACAACTAATGGCCTTTTCACAGCCACGAAACTTTGTAAGGGTTGGGATGCTTCAAGCATTTCAAATCCAATTTTCTACCATCTCTGTGGACACTAAATTATCAATACTACAACTATCAAGAATTAACTTACAACACTTACCTTGTGACTTACAAATTGTTCTGAACAATGCCTTCCATTGCATCTGTTCGATGACATCCTTGACTGGTTTTAACAACACCTTGTGCAGCACCAAAGCTTCCCTTGTCTCTAGAGCATTTTATACTTCTAGGGGAGGTGCTGCTACTTCCTCTGGTTGTGCCACATATGCACTGTGCTGTCCAGCTTGATCTGCTTTTGAACATTCAAACAATCGGTGTCCCCATTTATGACATCTGTAACACTAATAACTAGCCCCTCTACCTCGGCCATTTCCCCTACCTTGTTGGGATGACCTACTGCCTCTCACGCTATCACCTCTGTCTGCTGGTATGAAAGTTTTGGAATTGTTGCCTTCCTCGTTGCTACTAGCTGTCCGGCCTCTGCCATATGATTGGCCTTTTACCCTGCTGGTTCCTCATCCTCTCTGGGCATTCTACCTTCTGGTAATTTTCTCTTTAGTTTTCATCGCACTCTAATATGCTTCCTCAGTGTTTTTGGGAGACAAAATAATGATTTCGTCCAAAATGTCTAACCTTAACCCATTGACATACCTGGTTGTTCTTTATGCAGTATCCTCTGTATATCCGGCTCGCAAATTCACTCGATAGAACTCCTCCGTGTACTCCCTTACCGTCAATCCTTTTTGTTTCAAATTATGCACCTGCCTATGCAGTGCAATCTGATAATCCTTCAGCAAAAATCTACCCTTTAACTTGGCCACCATCCTTGACCAGGTTTTAATCAACAACTTGTTCAATCCTTTCCTCTCGTTTTGGACACTATCCCACCACAGGGCTGCGTGTCCCTTCAATTTCGTCACCGCGAACCTAACTCTGTGGTCTTCGCTGACTTCCTCGCACTTGAAGTACTTATCCATCTCGCTGATCCAATCCAATAAAACTTCGATAGACAAGCTGCTGTCATAAGTCAGGAGTTCTGGCTTGGGTTTACTGCTTGCCACTAAAACTGATATCAACAATCTCACTTTTTGGCTTTCACCTTCTAGTCTGTCTGCTGCTGGTTCAGTCTCCTCTTCATTGTCATCGCTTCTTTTCGGATCTCTGCATCTCCCTGCCTCTACTGTCTCCAAACGGGCACCAAGAATTCTGGTCTCCTCTTTTAATCCTTCCTCTACCAATCTTCAAGCACCTCTGCCACGACCCCGCCTTCCTCTCTCCATTCCTCCTACTAACATAAATAACTGCTCTGATACCACTCTGATGTGACCCAGCACACGCTTCCACGTAGCCTCAACTTTACACCATTTTCGGGCTTTATGACATGGTGTGCTTGTTTGTTGTTTTCGGCGGTTGTATGTAATATGGATAACATATATTTTGTTTTGGAAATTGGGAATGATTTAATGTGTTATTCAATGCCCATCTATGGTCCTCCGGCCTGATTCCCTCTATTTGGTCTTTTCCCAAAATGGTTCTACTTCCTGGTCATTCGCGATGGTTTTATTCTATTGAGAGACTCTGCAAGGGTTTGTTTGTCACTCTGTGAGGTTTTTGCTCTGACGCATATGGTAATCTCTTGTTTCTCTTTGGGTATGGTTGTAAAAGAATGCCAGTCTTCCGAACTTGTTGATGCGGTTGTCTGTGGTCTTCTCCTATGGCATGAGCCTATCTTGGCTCTAGAGGTGTCCCTGTTCGACCTCTTTTCACACAGTAAGTTTCTTGATCTTGTGCTCTCATTCTTCTATGGTTTGGTTATGGAATAAGGTCTCTCGTCTGATGATTGTCACTTGCTGTTATTGTTATTGCCTTTGTCTCTGCTCGGTATGAAAATCGGTTAACTTTCAGTGTCCATGAACTCAGGTAACAGGGTGATGGTCTTTCGCGGCTACAAACAGGTAAATAGTCCTCTCCTTGATTTAATTCGACCTTCCTCTAGCATTGACACTGACCAAGCCTGCTCCTTCTGTCTCAGGCTCCTTTGATTCGTCAGCGACTCTGTTCTGCAAACCCCTTGGTCCGGTCACACACAGGTAAGATACATATCCCTTCTGCTTCTATTCTGCTTCGATTTTCAGGTCTCTCTATAGAGGTATGTTGACTAAGCTCTGTTTAGTACGTACAGGTCAATGACTCGACTTGGGTACAAGGATTCCTTACGGGTTCGGTCTCCAAATGTGGCAACCCTCTACTAGTAGGCTCTGGCTCTTAAATTCCATTAATTTACAGTGAGGGTCTTTAAGTTTCTGTAGGGTTTATCTCTTTCCGTTTTGCATTCATGTTCAGTCTGAATCGCTTTCGAAGATGAAGCTCAAGTCTGGCTTCAGTTTCTGTTCTAGTTGGCTGTTCATTTGAGTAAAGGGCGTTCACTGTTATCAAACCCTAGGCTATGGTTTGTCCACTTTGTGGATGATGGCACTTGTTTTTTTTTATAAATGAATGTAATACATCTATATTTCTCAGATCAACAGTAATGTGAACATAATTTTTTTATCTCTGTTTACTTATGAAAATATGAAGATTCGTTCGAAAGTACCTCTGCTATGGTTTGTTTTCCCCAGCACTCTGTTTCTGGTTTTATCCTCTCGGTCGACTTGTTGTGCTTTACTGTTCTGGCCGTGGGCTCGATTCGTTGGTTCTTCGCTCTGATTCTAGACGTATGTATGAATTCGATGTTGCTTGTTGTTCGATGAGAACACAAGGAAACACAACCTACAATGGTCGTTCTCTGTCTGCTAGCATTGTTCTTAACAATTCAATGAATGGAAATATAATAGTACAGTAAGTAGGCAATGACACAGATTGATAGTTTAGAAAAAATGATCTGTTTCTGTTTTATTTCTTGATTCTAAAACTGCTGAACCTTTTTCTTGTTTTACATTGCTACATTTATACATTTTTTTAATTTATAGTTATTTTAAAATGTAATTGCTTTCAGTTGAACATAAATATATAGTTGTGTAACTTCTAGCTCTCAGTTCAGTTTACATGACAAGATCTTCATGTAGAAAATTTTGTCTTTTCCTCAAGTTGATAGAACAATTATTAAACTGTTGTTTATTTATGTTGGACAAATAACAACCCTAACCCACTATTAACTTTGACTAACACAGCAATTAATAGTAACACAAAATAAAATCTTATCCCATGTCCTGATAAACTAAACATAAAAAAAAACAATCCAAATACTCAAACAACTTTCCAACCTGGCAGAGGCTTCACCTGGTCATGCTGAGTTGTATGCTCCTGCATCAGGTTGGTATAACATATTGTAAGATAGATTTTGATGGTCCAAGTACAATCTTCTAAGTGAAAAGCATGACTTATCATTCTAAGACGAAACATATTGATATTTAGTATTTTGAAAGATATGAATGAAGAGAAGAAGGTTCCTTTGGTCAGGGTAGGCACTTTAAAAAATATTGCAAATTCATTTACAAAAGTCGTTACCACTTAGACGTTCTCTTGGTGTAGATAAATAGTGGGAATTACTACCCTATATTGTTAATCATGTACTCCTCTGTGTCATTCTATGCAAAGAAAATAAACAAGAGGAATTTAGATATGTATTATATTCTTTATATAAATATCCTCATGCATAATTAGAAGCAATTAGCTCAATAAAAGATAGGGTTGGGGGAGCACCAATATCCCTTTAAAATGTTTGAGCGTTTTCTTTTGCATATGTTTTTAACTCTTTTTGACACAATTTTCTCTTTTAATAATTTTTGAGTGCACAAATATTTAAACCATTATATTTTTACTATCATTAAAAAAAATATGATTGTATTCAAATAAAATAGAATTTACATTTAAGATTCGTTAATGTTACAATAACACTTTGAAAATATTTTGAATATGTTGAAAAGATTTTTGATGTCCCATATCAAATCTCCATAATAATGCGTAGGTGCATCCTTGCATTTTCTTTGCTTTTATTAAAAATATATTTCCAACCACTCATGTACAAGGTTAAAACAAAGCCATCACTCATTTTTTTGGGTTGGTTTTTATTATTCAATCGAAAGGGAATTGTGAAACATGAATATATCATTGAATCAACATTCCGAGTTTGATAATGAGAGACCTTGGATATGAAGAAAAAGAATACGTAAGACGATACGTTAGAGATAAGGGAAGAAAAATAGAAGAGGGTAATAGAACAACGTTTTTGGGTTGGTTTTTATTATTCAATCGAAAGGGAATTGTGAAACATGGGTATATCATTGAACCGACATTCCGAGTTTTAGAAATGAGAGATTCTGGATGCGAAGAAAAAGAATACGTAAGACAATACGTTAGAGATAAGGGAAGAAAAATAAAAAGAAGGTAATAGAATACCGGACAGGTAGGAAAAGATAAAAAATAAGAAAAAAATAAAAAATTGGTAAAGAAACAAGAAGGAGATTATTGAAGGTAGATAACGCATTATGGCATTTTGTGGAAAATTATCATAACCTTAGTTTCTATTTTCCGCAAATAAAGAGAGAAATTGTACAAGCCGAAAATTTACTTGACAACAAATTTAGATACAAGGTGAATAGCATATTTTACATAATATGAATAAATTATGAGACATGAGCATGGATTGGAGAAACAAATTTACATATTTCATAACCTTGTAGTTTATATAATAAAAATTATGGCTTTTGGAACATTAAGATATAAAACGATTATATGTATAATATTTTTGGTATATTGAGTTAAATATATTTAAACAATCTCAAATAAGTTAAGTTAAGCTATGAGGTCAATTATATGAAAGGATTAGTTCATAGTAAATAAGAAGAATGATGAAATACTATTATTTATTATTTAATAAGACTTGAATGATATTAATAGGATTAGCTTATAGTAAATAAAAAGGTGTAGCAGCTACAACATCCTCCAAAATTTTTCTTTACTTTTGTTTTGGAGCCTCCCTACCAACCTTTCACAGCAACATGTCTTGCTTTCTCAAGTACACAAGTTTTAGTGTTTTTCTTGTAAAAAGAAAGTCCATCTATTAGAGCTTGATGCATCCCCCTCACAGGTTGTTGTCTGGACTTGATCTAGTTGTAGGCTGAGCAACTCCCTCAAGAAATTGAGCAATTCTAAAGCGAAACCATCATTCCCTCCAAAAATTGTGCAATTCTATCTGGAAACCTGCTAGGCACCAGAATTGCGCAATTCTGCCAGTGAGGCTTCATCTAGAAAATTGTGTAATTCTTCTCAGCATAGCTGCTCAACCCAGGAATTGCACAATCTTGGGCAACAATCAACTGTTCCTCCCATAAATTGCACAAATCTTTTAAGCAGCGAGCCCAGGTCAAAGCCAGAGATGTGCATTTTCTCCCAGGAGTTCAGCAGTCTCTTGCATGTGCAGCTAAGTTGACTGGTTTCCTTTAGGACCAAGCAAAACCGACTTGCATGCATGGGCTACTTCTCCAAAGGAAACATGCAAAGGCATCCCTTGTTTCAGGGATCTATTTTTATCAGTTGGAGGTTACATGCAAAGCTCATTTCAGAACCTCCCGCCAAGTGTCGCTTTCCCTAGATTTGCGGCATGCGCGTTTCAACCTCAATTTTATCAAAACTCATCAACCAAACATTGCATATCTAATTCCTTACATCAACCTTGTAGCTTTGACATCCCACATCGTATCTAGGAGTTGTCGGCACATTCAGCTTAGTCGTTTTGCGGTAAGCTCACGTTCCATGTCTTGTGTTGCATTTATGGCACTTCTTTTGTTTCGCTTCATAGCAACGCTATCTCCTTGATTTTAGTGAGCGCTTACTATCATGCTTATACATATTAGCGTGTACTAGCACCATTTAAGTTTCATTAACATCTCACTGTTGTTGCATGCATGAAAATGTTTTTCACGAACGGTCACTGATTCGCCGACTCTCCTCACCCACATACATGTTTTTCCATTTTCTGAATTTGTCATTCACCATTTTCATGCACGATCATTCACTTATGCTTACACTCATCACTGCCATGCATCCACATTCACTTACATTTACACACAACATATGCATGAAACGTGATGGCCATGTTAAATTAACTGTAAGTTCCAGTCATACAATACATCCATGTCCAACCATTAGTTCCAATAGTGGAACTTTAGAGCCATGATCGCTTGCTCCTCCAAAGAGATGTACTAGCTTTATGGAGAGGAGAAGTTGAGGCTCGTTACAATACTATCCAAGCTTTCTCTAAGTTACTCCTATCGAAACATGGCTAACCAAAATCCTTTACAACGAGTTATGAGGTTCTATTTATAGCAAAGGGTGGGGTGACCCCTGACATTCCCCTTTGTGAAATTTCATCTACCCTCAAGACTCTTCATCTACTCTATGACTGTT
>Ga0181473_100122_pt1 | contig 14017 bp, 6 predicted proteins | sample In2P11_FD_119089 | JGI IMG/M metagenome (GOLD analysis project Ga0181473, IMG submission 119089) | Clean room microbial communities from NASA Spacecraft Assembly Facility at Jet Propulsion Laboratory, Pasadena, California, USA -... ... | reverse complement strand
AGAACTTGTTATTTAGACAGTTTATCATGTGTTGAGATTAAACCAGTATATCAAAAATTTATTAGACAGTGCAGAATAAAGCATCACACATAAGCAACACACATGAACACCAAGATTTATGGTGGAAACCCAATGTGGGTAAAAACCACCTGCTGATGTCGTCTCTGTTTTCTTTTAATAATAAGAAAATCTATTTACAGTCTTGTATTGGTGCAGAGTCATACCAATATGTAGGCTTCTACCTGTAGAAGGTTACCACCTTCTCTCATTTTCCAGCTTCTATTGGAAGGAAGCTACAACCCCCTAGCTCTTGTACTAGCCAATAAGTTTACTAGTATGTAGGTGCTAGCCTACAGAAAAATCCTCTCTTCCACCAGGGACCAAGTTTCATGAATTTTCAAACTGGATACTCCTGGATCACAACACTACAATCTAAAGGCCACGTTTCATAAAACTTTCACACTGGACCCATCAAAGCTTTTAAACTTGAACTGTATCATCCAATATTTCATTAATCTAAACAATTAGATCACTGACACTAGATCACTGTACTGAACCTAGAACCCTACATCATCATTCAAAACCAGCTTTAACCTAAAAAATCATGCATTGGAATGTATAGCCTACATGTATACTCTACTTCCTTTAACCCAACCTGTTTATATCTCTAAAGATACTGAATCATAAACTTCTGAACCACAGACTGTAGCAATCAATGATATTCTGAAAATATATTGTCATATTATAGAGTTCAAAAACAGATATCAACATGGATCACCCTTCCTTCTCAATCAATCAATCAATCAGTCTTAATTTCCTTATACAAAAGTTCTACGTTCAGATCTAAGAAGACTTCATTGACGCACAATAGTAAAACAAAATAATTTGATTAGATAGATCAGTAAGATCTGAACATAAGATTTTATTTTGTATACGCTACTTGAAAGAGTCAAATCTGTGTGTATACGCGCTTTGGAAGAGACGAACCTGCATATAGATTTGCAAATTTTGACTTAGAACTTTGTTGTAGTTCTAGACTTCAGATAAACCTAGATCATGATTGATAACAAATAGAACAGGTGAAAAACATCATATCTAGTCTAAAATAATATCAGATCATTGAAGAATAAATCATTTCAAGTCTCATCATTCATGATCCAATATTGAACTCAAGGTGCACATGAATATTCTAGATCCAGTCCCAAACATAACCCTGCAACCGAGTATATATACTTCAGATAGAAGTATTCCTTAGAATCTCATTACTTGCACACTTTGGCCTAATGAATTTCTCCTTCTTATATACTCTTATGCCTTTCTCAATACCTTGGACCAAAACCTATTAGGACCAATGCATTGGACCCAATACCTAGGGTCAATACCTTGGACCAAATGCCTCAGACCAATTACCTTGGACCAAAATTCCTTGCATCAATTACCTTAGACCAAAAACTTAGTTTTCCAACATGTATGCAGTTTTCCTCCTATGAAAGTTTGTGTATACGTTATACGGTACTTTCGTTCTGTTAAACCACATGTATACATGCATTGGACAAAGTGAACCAGCGTATACATGCATTTCTTCATTTTATGGAGTCTAATATGTAATCCTTTGTAGTTGACCTGGTGCACAGTGAACTTTCATCTGAGTGAGTTGCCATCAAGGAAAACACCTGTATCATAATTCCGACACAATATACCATGAAATCAACCACGCCTGGAAACTTGTTTAACAATATTACAAAATCAAATGTCAGTATCAATGCACATACTGATTCTACCTATCACACTCAGGTAACATTCTAATTTTTTTTATCATTTTCTATTTTTTGGTCTGTTGACATCTATTTCAAGCAATTGTTTCATGTTTTCCTTTTATTTTTTATTATGTTTCATGAACTATCAAACTTGACCCAAGGAAGTTGTATTCCTACCGTAGGTAGGTCAATGAAACATAATGAATAAGGTAATGACTAGCTTCTCTTCAAGATAATTTTCCTATATAACATAAAGGATATATGTTCTTCAATAGGAAAATAGTGTATGTATAAACTTTGTACTACTAAAATCTTTTATTGTTTTTAGTTTGGCAGTTAACATTTTCATAGCATGAGATGAAACATAAAATGGTCAATGGAGGCCTATTTAACCACTAGGCTTGTACCGACATCCCTTGGGGTGTTCAAGAAAGTGTTCCTCTTGGATTTTGGTAGGAGCCGGCTGAAATGTATGAAATCTCTGGCACGATAGGAACATGTGGGCCTATTTGACATTTCATACATGTTTTAAAGTTTGTGACACAATTTCCAGTTTATCATATGTTGTACATAAAAACTAGATGAAAGATGCTCCTAATATGTATTATTGGTTCATGCCTTCCCTTGGTTGTAGGTATTCAATGTTGAACCTGTTATTCCAGTCTACATGGCATGACCTGACCAGGTTGAAATCTCTGAAAGTTGTATACAAATATGTAATGAGCAAATCGAGAGGCAAGGAATTGGAGCTCCTCATAGTGATTCTACTCGACAACAATGGATCTTTGTATGGTCATTATTTCATTCTTTCTTGAGGATTTAGTAACTTTGATCATGTAGAGCATATATGAAAAAAGAACACTGAAATTATGAAATTAAATAGAATTTAACACATAATTTCTGAGAAATAATTCATCTCCATGAACCAAAAACTATTATACCGAAAATCCACAAACTAAACAAATACATATCATATTAAAATAAAAAACAATAGTATGAGAAGTCATGCAAAAATCCAAGGATGCTTGGCATAGCAATAAACTGGTTAAGCTAGAGATGTTCACAGGTGGATTGAAGCAATGAAGGGAAAATTAATTTAATAGAAATGGTGAACACATTAGTTTTAAATGGTTGAGGGAGCAGGGCCTTAAATCTAAAACTAATGACTTCATTTCTAGTATTGGATTTTGTACGACTATTGAGGGTTTCTCCCTAAAAATTCTCCTTTCAATTTATATTATCAATAATTATTTCCTTATCATAGTTTCTGAGGAATGGTTTTAGCCATAATTCCTTATTTCTACTGCACTCTCAGAATTCAATAAGTAACATTTGATACATCTTCCCATTAGATATTTTTTTATGAATGTCTAGATTTGAAACCCTACATTTATCATTCCATCAGTTATTACTTTTATGGTTATTTTTTATCTTCTAGGGTTTCCTCTTTGAAACAAAAAAATTGTTTTTTGTTCTTCTAAAATTTAGGGTTTATCTGGCTTTCAACAGCCGACTCACATTATTTTGAAAATTTACATTTTGTGGGCTTTTTTTTGGATTTTAATGTCTACTTACAAGTTGAGAATTATCTTATACAATGATTTTTATTCCTTTCTACCATTATTTTGGGTTGTTAAGTAAACATGAAATCATTATTTGCATTTCAATTATAGGGGAAATTTACCCCCCTTAGTTTCTCCCTTTTTTCTTTGAGGATTTGAACTCTATTTGGTATAGATGAAAGGTGACCTCATATAATTTTGTGTATTTTTATTTTCTAAGAATTCTCATTAATTCTAAGAAGTTTTTATTGTGTTTTTTTCTACTTCAAAGAAATTTTATACAGACTGGTTATGGGTTTTGATATCTGAAAATATCCCATATCAAATCATCTGTTGAGATTTTTCAATTTATAAACTTCTACTTATTTTCATTTAATTATTCAATTCACCATAACCATGTACTTCTTTATGTTTATCTATGTGTTAAGTATTAACTTCTCTTTCTCTATATGCCTAGTTTTTCAAAAATTTATGGCTAACATATTAGGTATAAACCCTTTTTTCTTAATTTAATTTAATACTTCTTTGAATTCATATGTTTCTTTACTAACTTTTATACACTATTTTTCTTCAGCAGGTAATAAAATATGGTTTCCTTGAGAACATTTTATCCTTTGTATCATTTCTAGCAATGGATTTTCTACACTCCATTATTACTCAACAAATTGTCCATTTTATCAGGTCAGCAAAATATTCAACCTCTCTTGTTTCTACTTGTTCAAGGATGGATTGTTCTATGTGAAGAGAACATGCCCTCCTTCATCATTCATTTCAAACTAATGTGTTCACCATTTCTATTAAATTAATTTTCCCTTCATTGCTTCAATCTGCCTGTGCACATCTCTAGCTTAGCCAATTTATCACCATGCCAAGCAACTCTGGATTTTTGCATGATTTCTCATAGTCTTGTGTTTGGTTTTGATCTGTTGTGTATTTATTTGGTTTGTAGATTTTTAGTATAGTAGTTTTTGGTTCATCACGATTAATTATTTCTCAGAAATCGCAAGTTAAATTCCATTTAATTTTAGAATTTCAGTGTTTACGTTCATCTATGTTCTACTGACAAAAATAATTCCATTTCATTGCTTCATATTTTTTTGTGCATTCTCTATTATTTAACACTTTTTACCATGAATGAATGAAAGGATATTGCATGAAAGAAGGAAATAGGTCATTGAAGTTACTAAGAAATGAATGAAAGAAATAAAGAGGTCATCAACATTTTTGTTGTTCAAATCGTTATGATGAATCTGTACACCGTGGCCCTGTATCTCTACACCATGTTTCATTAATTTAAACATGGTGCTTTAGCCATTTTTATTGGATTTAACACTCTTCTTCCTCCACAATAATTTCAACTTGATGTGTCCACCATTTCAATTATATTAAATTTTTCCTTCATTTCTTCAATTTGTCTATTCATGCATGTCTCTCACTCTAACTTAACTAGTTTATCCGCATTTCATTTCAGGCTTCACTGACTTTTTGCATGACTTTTAATAGCCCTATTTTTGGGTTTAATTTTCTATGTGTTAGTTTAACCTGTGGTTCTTTTGTTGTATATTGTGAAGTGTGTTCATTTAACCTGAGGTTTTTGGGTATAACATGTTGTGTATTGTGCTCATGACCTCTTCATTGGAACTAATCCTGTTCAAAACTTCCATCTCTATTTTATTGTAAATATCATTATGCTTTGATTTTAAGTCAATGGAAAAAAAATTGTGTGCTGTAGAACTAGAAAGAAAGATTTGAATTAGGGTTGTCTCTTTCATAATTATACACACTTAGGAATGCTCTTTTCAAATATACAAAAACAAATTAATTTTTAGGGGTAGACTATTCTTAACCATCCAAATATATGGATACAGTTGATATGAGGCAAGGTGCCTGCTTGTAAGATTCATATTGATACTTTTAGGACTTTTATGAGCACATCTTAGGGGTTTTAATATAAGATCCAGATTTCTAGGAGGATGAAATCAACAACTCACAGTTTAAGCGGTAAATTTTTCTGAAATGCTCCAGTATGTCGAAGGTAGTAAAATGGCCAAGTGACAATTAGTTCACACAATATCGATTATTAGTTGAACATAGGATTGAATTTCATATGACATTTTGTGGCACAAAATCAATGGAACGAGTTTTGACGAGACAAATTTGTGAACAAATTTTTATAGCAACATTTGAAGAAGTTTTCAAGTGGAAATCAAGACACTAAGCTGCGTAGATGGCAGACAGTTTCAGAAGAACAAGAATAGTCTTTAATTGAATAATTTCTTTTTTAAAGATCGAAGAAGTTATGATATTTTGTAACTCTTTATTTTTTGGATTCATAATTTGTGATTCTCATAGCAATATGCAAACAATTTGATTTATTTTGATGTATTCAATCATTTCAAACTAATCTGTTCAACATTTATATTAAATTAATTTTCCCTTCTTTGCTTCAATCTGCCTATGCACATCTCTAGCTTAACCAGTTTATCTCCATGCCAAGCATGCCTGGTTTTTTACATGATTTCTAATAGTTTTTTGTTTGGTTTTAATCTGATGTGTATTTTTTTACTTTGTGGATTTTTGATATATTGGTTTTTGGTTCATGGGGATGAACTCTTTCTTAGAAATGGAGAGTTAAATTATATTTAATTTTAGAAATTCAATGTTTTTTTTTTAGCTATGTTCTGCTGCTAGAAATAATTCCATTTCCTTATTTCGTATATTTTTCTGCATTGCATATTATTTAACACTCTTTACCATGAATGAATGAAAGGGTAATGAATGAAAGAAGGAAAGAGGTCATCAACGTTGTTGAGAAATGAAAGAAAGAATGAAGGTGGTCGTCAACATTTCTATTGTTCAAATTGTTACGATGAATCCCTACACCGTGGCCCTATATCTCTACACCATGTTTGATTAGTTTAAACATGGTGCTTTATCCATTTTTATTGGATTTAAGGCTCTACTTCCTCCAAAAGAATTTCAACTTGATGAGTCCACGATTTCAATTAGATTAAATTTTTCCTTCATTTCTTCAATATGTCTATACACGCATGTCTCTGTCTCTAACTTAACCAGTTTATCCATATTTCATTTCAAGCCTCACTGACTCTTTGCATGACTTCTTGCAGCCCTGCTTTTGGTTTTAATTTCCCATGTGTTAGTTTAACTCGTGGTTTTTTTGTTTTATATTGTGAAGTGTGTTTGTTAACCTCAGGTTTTTGGGTATAACATAATGTGTATTGTGCTGTGTCCTATTCATTGACACTGATCCAATTCTCTAGCATAGAAGATCTAAATATTTCTACAACATGGAATATTAAAATTTTAGGGCAATTTGATTTTAAATTGTTAACTCAAACCCCAAGGAAAATTCAAACAAATGCATATATATTACATGGAATCAACCTTGAAGTGGCATACTAAGATAGTTAATTTTAGGATTAATGTGACTTTGAATAATAGGAAGCATAGACATTTTACATTGGTTTCGCTGGGAGAGGATATATCAATTTATAATTTCCGATGATATTAGTTATTTGTTTATATGAGTTCAGGATCCTGGGTCCCATCCAAAAATGTTTGAAAGAACGCACCATGCCTTTTGGGAGGCTGATGACTTGATCATTAATGACAAGCAACAACCATGGTGGCTTGGTTGCTCTTCCCTCCATAACCCAAGTCTGTCCCCCTAAATTTGAGATTAGAAGACGAGATTTGATTGATTATTTGAAGAGCTTGAAAGGGTATTTCCAATCTCAGTGAATACTCAATAGATTGTGTACAGCCTATTCCGCACTCTAACTTCATAGGTTCGACCATTGAATCCTCGCATATGCACTTGCATTGGTGTTATTACATCTCTGTTTTTTAGTGGGTCTAGGTTGAGGTGGAGCATAAATATGTTGGCTCGATTCAAAATTTATATCACGCACTGCATCATCAGTTAAGATTTGAGTTTATTTACATTTAATCATTGTGCACCATCAACATTGAATTGAACCTTTTCAGACTATATGAGCATATTCTACCATGTGTTATTACTTTTTAATAATATTATTTTATTATTTTATTAATGCCAACTCCATATAGAGTTATAATCTGGAATGGAAATGGCCTTTGTATCATAAAGTGGATCTAGGTCGATGTTCATGTCATGAGTAATATTTTTGATGGCACACCGATTGAAATATTTGTTTAATGTCAATCTCAACTTCTTGAAAAAGCTAATCTTATTTCGAATGCCTTATTTTTTTGTTCTATGATCTTTACATTCAAGTCCATGAAATGAGTATTATATATTTTTCCTTTAGTTATTAAAATCACTATAGTACATGGAAATGCTATTAAGAGGCGGGCGTATAAACATATGGGTCTTGAAACACCATATGAAGTCTTTTGAGTTGTTTAACTATGTTTGTGGGAAATTTTAATTTGATTTATTGACAATATATTATTGACTATGACCATACACATGATGAGCTTCTTTGACAAGGTCTTTTATTACATGATGAATTACAAAGTGTGCTTGCAAAACATGATGCTACATCGAGAGGGTCTCCTTTTACCACAAAAACATGTGATTTCCAGCTCTCAAACACCATCTTTTAGTGCCCCTTATGAGGAAGATGAGGGTGAAGATGATTTTGGACAATTGGCCTGTAGGTAATGTGAAGATGTTTTCTATTTTATGCTACTAGACATAAGTTGAAATAAAGATTTCTCTGTTGTCTTCAAATGAAATATAGCTGTGGAAAAACAACATAAGAACAAAATTCATTCACTTAATAGAAATTTTGAGCATTGAAACAGAAAATAAGAGAAAATTTTCCCATAGCTAACCAATGTGCTTGGTGATCTCGATACTGACTTCACCCGTATGATTATTTTTTTACGCCATATTGAAATCGAATTCAATTCCAAGAACAACATAGAATGCTCCTGGGGCCCATCTGAAAATGTTTGAAAGAATGCACCATGCCCTTTGAGAGGATGATTACTTTATCATTTGTGCCAAGCAACAACCATGGTGTCTCTGCTATTGTTCCCTCCACAACCCCAAGTTGCCCCCCTAAATTATAGATTGGAAGACAAAATTTGATTAATTATTTGAAGAGCTTGAAAGGGTATTTTCAATCTTAGCAAATACTCAACAGATTGTGTCCAACCTATTATGGACTCTATCTTCATAGGGTTGACCATTGAATCCACTCATATGCACCTGCATTGGTGTTAGCACATCTCTATTTTTTAGCACTAGTGGGTCTCGGTTGAGATGGAGCCATTATATGTTGGCTCGATTCAAAATTTATATAACATAATGAATTATCAATGAAGATTTGAGTTTATTTACTTTTAATCTTTATGCACCATGAGCATTGAATTGAACTTTTTCAAACTGTATGATCATATTCTACCATTAGTTATTGCTTTTAATAATATTATTTTCTTCTGTTATTAATGTCAACTCCATATAGAGTTATAATCTGGAACGAATTAGTATTATAAAATGGATTTAGTTCCAAGTTCACGTCATGACTGCTATTTTTTATGGAACACCCATTGAAATATTTGTTCAATATCAATCTCAAGTTCTTGCAAAAGCTAATCTTATTCTGAATGCCTTATTTATTTAGTTTTGCTCTTTACATTCAAGTCTGTGAAATGAGTATTATACATTTTTCATTTTGTTATTAAAATCACTATAGTACATGGAAATTCTATTAAGATGCAGGCTTAAAAACATATGGGTCTTGAGACACTATAAGAAGTTTTTTGAGTTCTTTAAGTTTATTTTTGGGAAAACTTAATTGACTTATTTCCAATATATTATTGATTATGACCCTACAGATGAAAATATTCTTCATAAAAGTCTTTTATTAAATGATGAATTGTAATGTGCTGGCGAAACATGACACTATAGCCTCAGGGTCTCCTTTCCCACAAAAAAGTGTGATTCTCAACTCTCAAACACCATCTTCTAGTGCCCCTAATGAGGAAGATGAGGTTGAAGATGATTTTCGACAATTAGCCTGCAGGTAATGTGAATATGTTTTCTATTTTATGCTTCTAGAGATAAGTTGAAATAAATATTTCATTGTTCTCTTAAAATGATATATAGCTGTGGAAGAACTCTGTTCAAACATATGCCAAACTTTAGTGTGTTCATATCAACGTAAATCACTGATTTTTGGATGTAGATAGAGATTTGTGTCTTTTATCTTAGGGATTTATCAACTCCTTGGTTGTCTTCGTAATATTGACATAAATATAGAGCTAATTGTTTATTTATTAGATTCATATCAACCGAGAATCAACTATGTCGGTATGCTAATTTCAATATTTGAACATGGACTATGTATAAGATTAAATAGGCTAGCCTCCGTTGTATTAACAACATGTGCATTAAACCATTAGAAAATACCTTCTATGATTTGGCCATTTTCCATTGTGAAGGCAACCACAAGAAGTATACAGTGATTTAATTTTACCTTATACTAAAACAAATGGAACTTAATAACTAAAAAGATTTATAGATTAGTTGCATGAAAAACTAATGTACTAAATATTCACACATCATTGTCCTTGGAGTTTGAATAGGTATACCTATACAATATGGTACACAGGCATGGGCCAGAGCCTTGCTCACCTTCAATAGATAAGAGATTCTTTGGTATGAAATTTGGCACTTATTCCACCTCCCAATATCATTACATTATTTTTGAAATTGGAGGTTCCATATCTGGGCTTCCTAAACTATTGCACATACAAATTTGCATTCCGTCTTTCCCTTGTCGCTGTTGTTGTTGCTATTGTGACTATGACTATTGAGTTTTCCATTGAGAACCCATTTTTGGTGACATCCTCTCCCTTATTACTGGATGGGCTCCCAAATTTTGACAATGGACTAGACTAAGTGGACTTACATATTGTTGTTGATATAGTCTTGTGATATTTGTCTTTGGAGATAGTATACTAGAATTTGTGGGTGTGGGCACTGCAACAATTCCATTTAATGGGGTGATCAATGTCCTTGGTGAATTGGCCGGAGGTATTTGATTGCCTAAAACACTACTATGATTAAATAATTTATATGGCACACATGTTTGTGATATGCTCTGCCCTTCTTTCCACTGTGTTGTATTTATATTAGTGGCATTTGAATTCATACTAGAAGTAAGGGGTACAATAGGTTTGGGTTATATTGTACTTAATAGCATACCCACATTAAACCCAACTTGAAATGCTAAATGTCTTGTTGAGATGGAAGTTGAGAAGCAGCTTGATATTGTTGTTACACAAAGCTTTTGCTTAGTTGAGGGGATGGTTTTATTTGAGCATTACATCTTGTTTGATGAGGCAAAAGATTTTGGTGAACAACATGTTGGGATTACATTAATTTCCTTTGTTGTTCTGATGATAAAACTAATGGAGGTATGGAAGAAGATGTTGCTTATTGTGACATGTGCACCTGTTGTTGTGGTTGTACAGTAGGTGGAAATGACACTCATGATTGGTGGTTTTCCATGGATAAAGAAACCTGAGATTGCTGCTTTAATGATGCTTGGTGCAAAAATCCATTCTGATGTTGAAAAATGGTTGAAGTATGAGACAATATAACTACTTCCAAGTATAATATAATTTTACTCAGTTTTGGGTGCTAATTACAATCACATGGCCAAGGATGACCTTACACATGGACTCTTCAACAAGCAGTTCACATGCCCATTTCCCAGATTACTCGATCTCAAAATTAAGTGTATGCAATATCAAAATTCATTCAGTAAATAACAATTTTGAGCATTGAAAGAGACAATAAGAGCAAGATTTCTCATAGATAACCAATCTCATAAGCAGATCTAGTGAAACCCATGCAACTAGGACCTCTTGTAAGCCAAATAAGAAGGGGATCATTTTATAGATCTCTTTCTGACTTCAAAAAACAGTAGAAAAGTTCTAATCTAGTAACCTCACTAACTATTACGTATATGCACGAAGAAAGCATTGAAGAATCACATATTTAACCACCCCATATAAAAATTTAGCTCTTCTTTACTTCATATAATAATTTTGACTCGAATAATCATTTTTTTTAGCTACAATTGTTACAAAATTTTGTAGTGTCCATAGATATTAAACTCTGTTCAAACATATGTCAAACTTCAGTCTGTTCATATCAATGTAAATTGTTGCTTTTTGGATGTAGCTAGAGAAATGTGTCTTTTATCTTTCTATCTCTCTTTCTTTTTCTCATACTAACATGCATTATTCTATTAAACGTGGAGATTTATCAACTCGTTGGTTCTATTTTTAATCTTCACATAAATACATAACTGATTGTTTATTTATCAAATTCATATCAACCTAGAATCTGTTATGTTGGTATGCTAATTTCAATTTTTGAACATGGATTTTATATAATATTAAATAGGCTTTATTGTGAATGGATATGACACTTACCAAACATATATCTCAAAACTAATATTTCCATGGTAGCCTGGAAATGACTCTACTCTTGCATTTGCAGGTGCTCCAAGGAATTAGGCAAAGCAAGGCAAGTGATAATGAATAAATACTAAGCATGCACACATTTCTATTTTATGTACACACTACATTTATTATTTTATTTCAGTACGTAGCTCTCTTGGGAATGGCTTCGAAACGGTATAAAATTTTCCTTACATGAATTTATTATTTTATTCTTAACAAAAAGAAGGATGGGGGGTTTGGTGTGCCTCCAAGAAACGATTAACTACCCAGAAGAAAGCTAGTGATGGGGACTTCTCTACAACTTCAGCTTGCTATGAAGTTGATTAGAATAGTTCATTACCCGAATTAGCTTCATTGGATATGAAGCTTCCTCAAGAACTAGATCACCACCAATTTGGATACCAATTGCAGCAATTCTAGGGTTGCAAACAGGAGATGGAGCCAACTCGAATTGAGAAAGCCAGTAGTGGATAAGATAACTATGTAGGTCCCAATAGATTGAGAATTGGCCTATATCATGTTGCCAGGACCTATGTCAATTTTCCATATTTTGTAAAACCTTCATGAAGATAGGATTTCCATTCAGTTGTAGATTCAAATGCATATGCATACTTACAATTGTCTATTATGAAGGAAGCCAATTCCAATTATACAAGGGTCTTGAAATTTTGGATTTAACCACTCGATATGAATTTAGTTTCTGTCATTTAATGTAATTCAAGCTTTAGATTTATATGTTAGAGAGTAAAACCTCTTGTAGGATGGAGAAATCTTAAGCATTTTTATTTTGCCTCATAATATGTCTTAAAATGAAGTTCCAACTGAGAATCTTGCATGTTCAGATAACATGAATATATTTTCAACAAATACAAGTGTTTTGCCTTATTATTTTCAAGGTTGATTTCTAGCGTTGTTTTTTCATTTAGATTTAAAATAACTTTGTTGTTAGCTTTAAAAATAATGGAATTCATTTTTATTTTTATTTTTGTATCCATAAGGAACAGATATTTAAGGTAATTAAAATCACTATTTGGGAACTTTGAATCTTGAAACCACCTTAAAAGAACATTTAAAATGATTTTGTTTATTTTTTTTTAATATTTTTTTATATTGTCTCTAGAGAGACAATAGTTGGAGTTATGGACATATAGTCTCTATAGAGACAATATGTTTTTAAGCTCAATTATTGTCTCTCAAAAGAAAAAAATGTAATTATCTCTACAAAGACAAATGAAATTGTCTCTAGAGAAACAAATGCAATTGTATCTTAAGAGAGAATAATTCTTGTCTCTATAGAGACAAAAATAATATGTTTTTGTATTGAAGCTTCTATGATCCATATTGAATTAAGAAAATTCTTTCGGTAGAAATAACATAAGACAAATCTTTGGCCGACGTGTTTTGAACCAACAAGTCTGGTTCATCATTAGGACCAGATGAAGAGGCGGACCATGGAAAAGCTTTAATAGAGGACAATGTAGAGACATAATTTCAAGTAACGATTATATTTGAACAATAATATTTAAATTAACTTATTAAAACCAAATATTACTAGTTTTCGAAAAATAATATTTAAATAAATTTATTAAAACCAAATATGACATTTAAATTATGATATTAATTTATTACTTTATTAAAAGGAAATATTAATAAGTAACCGCTATTTTAAACAACTACTTTTTCAGAAATAATTAATTAAAGGATTCGTGAGCATGTTGAAAATCAAGCATAGCAGGACCTGCTCCATTGCTTTGGTGGAGCATGCAGATAAATCTAACCATCACATTTGCATTGAGGATGCCCAAGTCATTGCTAGGGTTAATTATTTCCATCATCGTAAATTGAGGGAGGCCCTATAAATTGAAAAGAGACCCAGTAATTTTAAGAGAGATGATGGTTGTAATATTAGTAGAAGTTGGGTCCCTATCCTGTCCTCCTAGTTTTTTAGCCTTCTTTTTGCGATTTATTTTCTTTGCTTGTTTATCTATGTAGGTATTGGTGTCCTTTTTATAGTATTTGTTGTTGATTTATTTTTCATTGCAGTTTATTTTATTGACCCTTCATGTTTTTTATGTATTTCATCATCCTATTCGTTCTTAACTCCCTTTAGTATTTTTGTTATTTGTTTAATGGGCCCGAGCCCCATATTTTATTGTTGACCCCGTTTTATTTATTGATTAATTTTCTTTGGATATATATATGTTTATATAT
>Ga0181473_100096_pt2 | contig 14047 bp, 15 predicted proteins | sample In2P11_FD_119089 | JGI IMG/M metagenome (GOLD analysis project Ga0181473, IMG submission 119089) | Clean room microbial communities from NASA Spacecraft Assembly Facility at Jet Propulsion Laboratory, Pasadena, California, USA -... ... | reverse complement strand
TCCTTATTTGTTTATTATTCCTTAACTAATTCCTAGAGATGATAAATAAACAATATATTTATTTACTATTTCTAAATAAAAGTTTAAATACTTTTTCCCTCCTAACCAAATATAATAAAATATTCCAAGTGGTTATTCCAAGAATGGGGTTAATAATATTTTATTATTTCTCATTATTCAAGGATAACTCAATATTTTGTTATAAATAGAAGGGTTTTCCATTCATTATTCAATTTTGATTATTTTTATTGTTGCACTCCTACTGTAACTCTCATCATTTTCATTGTCAACCATCATTTTTCTTCCATTTGACTTCCCATTGAGCTCAAAATTTTTATTTGTTGGGTTTTCACATTATAGAGAAGAGAGACTCTACACAAGGTGAAGACGTTTGAGGATAGTGAGGAACCTATCCCATAGAGAGGGACTGGTAATTTGTTCCCTTCACAGGTGTTATAATAAAATATATTCTTTGTATATTTGGTTCCCATTGGGTGATTGGAGTTATTAATATATATATAATTTTAACTATTATAGTGGTGTAGATCAGGAATTTGGATGGCCTTGTTTCTATGATGTTGGGCATGGAATCCCCCCACGACATGTTTTGAGGCTCAAAGCCAAAGTTTTGAGTCGATATTGTTGTAAAGCTCTGCGAATTGTGGGCGCAAAATGTATGTTAGATTCATAGGGCTGTCTGCCCTAGTTTTCAATGTAATGTCAGCCTACCCATGGCTTGCGGACCATGGGATTGTATAAATAGAGTGAAACTCTAAGTGTAAAAGATAGTTAGTTAGAGTGAAATATGAGATAGTAAAGTAGAAGCACAGAGCAATTGTCTAAGTGTGTCGTGGGTCATAGAGTAGGAAAAGGATCTGCAGTTGAGTGCAGAAGACTAGTAGAGTCCACAGCTGAGTGCGCGGATCCTTGTAGTTAAGTGTGTAGGGTAGAGTTGAGCTTGTAACCAAAGAAGAGATTAATAAAGAAAGGTTTTGTTACCAATTATGTGTATTTGTTCTATCTAGTTACATGTTTGATAGCAATTGCTAATGTACTACTTATTTACTGTGTGCACTTGTATGAATGATTTATATTGCTATGTATACTTTTCAGATACAAGTAAGCTATGTCAATCAACTAATATCGGATTACTAGTAAGGACTTGGTTAATAACATTGTTCAGCCCTCGATTATGCCTACGTGAAGGCAGCACCTCAAGCTGCGAGGAACTGGTAAGTGCGCATAGTCACATACATGCAGGGTCAAAACACAGACCACTTGAACCCATCAGACATCTCTAGGGTGTGGAAACCTAGTTCTAGCACCCTCCCATACTACTTCGAGTGAGACTTCAGTCTGTGCTCCCCGAATTGTTGTCGGAAGGGCCAATATTACTGGGATTTGTTTGGCTAAATCACCTCCAAACTTGGGTATGGCCCCAACAAGCCAACAAATGATTTCATTGCAGAGACTAAGATCTACATAAGGGATGTCTGATGTCATGTCATTGGAATCCAACGAAGAAAGAAATTGAAGGGTGGTTGGATATAAATATTCATGATTTCACGGCACGGGAAAATAAGAATCCGTGAGTATTAAGGGAACAGTGGTTAGAACACTACTTATATACAGAAATCCATGAAATTTTCTTTGCATCCTTTCTTTCTGAGTTGTATGAGTGGATCGCGAAGCTAGAAAATAGTCAAGGAAGGTGTAGGCTCGATAAACTAATTGTGTGGACTCCAAAATTGGTGCGCAAACTAGAAGCATCAGAAGATAAGATCGCACGTGTTGTGGACCATTGGCTTGATCGAGTTATAGGAGGATTTATCACCAAATTCATGGTAGATACCTCAGTCAGCTATAGTGAGGCAGAACAAGGCCTACTCAAAGGACTACAATGTAAGTACATTAAATCTTTGAACACTTGGATTAAAGTGCTATTGTGTGAAAAGTGGGTTATGTGAATAAATTGATGTTTTAGGCTACACAAACTGGGAGGATCTACAGAAACAAAGGTAACGCAGAAATAGAAAATGTCCCTTTGATTTCATCTCAGCGAGAAAGCGAGGAAGAGCTCGGGAAAGTTTCACCAAGAAGTGTGATCAGTCTAATAAGGCAGTGAATTCCATGCATACCACCTCCACCTAAGCCACCCGTAGTCTCACCATATTGACCTCCATCTTCCCCCCACACCACCTCCACCACCACCACAGTCAAATATGGTTAGTGCGATAAAATTACCGGTACTCAGAGGAATAGGGAACAAGATCCAGACCACTTTTGGTTCATCGTAAAAGCTGTATGGGAAGCACAAGGAGTCATGGATGACAATATAAAGAAGGAAACATTGGTAAGTGTGTTGCAGTATCATGCACTAAAATGGTACATTAAGCATTTTAATGACCATACAAACGTGGGTATCATAGATATTGAGGCTGCACTGAATAGGGAATTTAGCGAGCTAAAATCAGAGACACAATCGATTATTGGGTTTAAGGAAATCACGATGCTTCCAAGCGAGACCCCATGGGATCTGGATCTGAGACTGAAGAGTATGATTCACGAAGCCAACATGACCTTGACAAATTGACAACACGACACATGGTTTCTACCATCACTAATGTCGCATTTAAGGACGACACTGTCACAACAGAAGTTATCCACTCAGGCCAACGCTTTGGAGATTGCAATGAGACTACATGAGACCCCAATACAAGATATTAGCCTTGGAGTCCAAAAATTCCACGTGCAACTGAAAAATTTGTGTCTGGAAATGTAAAGTTTGAAACAGGACATGACAACACGAACAGAGGCACGTGAGGAGGTATGGTCTATAAAATGCAAAGGCAAGGGGCACGAAAAGGACCATTGTCCAATCTTCGTGAACTACTTGGCAGTAAGAGGATTGATGCCATTAAGACCAAAGGCACAATTCAGACTGAGCGACGCCTGCATTATGGTGTGTGATTTGTCAGATAAGAGGAAAACATGCTATGGATAATTTTAATCTATTACAGAAGTATACATAGACGTCCCAACAATTGTTCTGTAATTTTTGCAGGTCGATAGGCCATGATGAGTGCACTTGCAGAAGTTATGAACTGATGATGGATGAGACTCCTACCTATAGGGTGTAGAGAGAAATGTGAGCACCCGATTAAAGTGAAAGGATGACGCACACTGGATTTCAAGGGTGTAGATGAGGTCAAGGTGGAATGGGACTAGGAAGGGGTCATGGACCACTGATTTGTTACAATTGCGGAGGGCCAGTGCATTATGCCCATGATTTTACAAATCCGTCGAGAGCATCATGTTTATGTTGTACTCGGTTTGATCATGAGATGGAGGACTGCCCTACATTGATAACGAGGTTATGCGATAAAGGGATACTCCAGACTCCCTCGACTCAGAATTTGCAAATGATGAGGTCTGAGCTGTGTGAGGAGGACCCGAATGTAAGCATCATGTTTCAAAGTGATATCATGACAGGAGATGACAAGGGAAAGCAACTCAAAGAAAGTGCTTGGGTTCACAAGGCTTCTACAAAGGAACTAGAGTTCGATTTGGAGCACATTAAGGAGACATTCATGGAAGTGAAGAAGAGTTTCATGGAGACCTCCACTTCAGGTAATAAGGATCAACTAGAACTGGAGATGGATCTTTCAATGCTCACTACCTTTCTGCAGACATGCATGAAGCTGTTGCATGACAGTAAGGTTGTGAAGAGGCTATAGGAACTCATCACTAGGTGCGTTGGCTCAGGAAAGTCGCACGTAGTTCGGAAGCTCGGGAAGCACACAACGTGAATAGGAAGGGAAATGATATTAACTATGCAAATCAGGGAATATGAAATGGATCAAGTGATTATGGATCTAGGATCAGACGTGAATGTACTTCCAAAGCAGACATGGGAGCCCATGGATAGGCCCGCTTTGCAATGGTCCCTTATTGAATTGCAAATGGAAAACTAGCAGAAGATCCTACTGATGGGAAGATTGCAGGGAATAATAGTAGACATCGAGAGTACGAGCACGCTTGCAGATTTCAAAGTGATAGATATTATTGATGACACCAATCCTTATCCAACACTACTAGGAATGATTGGGCCACTAATATGAATGGGGTGATAAATCTCAAGAAGCGCAAGATGATTTTTGAGAAAAAGTCACTACACATAGTGGTACCTTTAGACCATGTGAAAGGATAGTGCTACACATAGCCAGTGAATGATGATGAGAGATGACAAACTAAACTGTATCTACAAAATAACCGCTCAAGAATAGGATTGGGTAAATCCTATTACGGATGGCAGAATTTCGTGGGAGCGAAAAAGCTCTTGCACATCAGATTCAGATGAGGAAACAGAATGATGGAAAAACTTGTTACACGAGGTAACCATGGTCAATTGCAACATGATGGTAAGATCACTACACTGCATGACAACAGAGGTAAGGGATCTACCTATGTATAACAGGTTGATAGTAGTGGATGAATTCTTGAATAAATTTGAATGAAAGTGCTAGAACAGCAACATTTTGATGCTTTGAAATGGGCACTACACGCTACATTTACAAAATGGTAGGGTACATAGAAAAGAAGTTTTTAGAATTAGCGCGAATGCATAATGGTGATGCTTATATGGTTTGGAAAGCCTTAGGTATGGATGGAAGCTGGGTGTGATGGAAAAAATAGCCTACGTGCCCACCTCTCTAGATGGGTACAAACGTATGGTACGCAACCTACAGAAACACACACCATCCTCACGATAGGAAACAAGAATAGCAAGTAGGAACGGGCAAGACGACGGTGCGAACGATGAAGTATGATAAGACCAAGTGCATTGAAGATTATACATGGGGAAGCCTTTGACAAGGTGTGCGAAGTGTTGAACACAGTCCACCAAGTGAGACGTACTGACTGGGACCTACGCTTACCAGTGATTCTATGGGATTATAGGACCATGTGAAAAACCCTGATCGCATGAGCAATTCTGAAGTTGAATTATGAAGCAGGGGCTGTAATCTCTATGGAGCATGTGAAGCCTAGTCCGTGAATAGAAAAACCCATAGATACGACAGTCTACGAAGCTAAGAATGAAGGAATCACACAGCCGTGAGAAACATAACACATAAGACTCGAGGAAGAAATCTGACAGGGAAACCTTAGACTTTGGAAACTTGAAAAAGACTGGGTATGGCTAATAGAGAAAATTTCTTGGATGGACGTGGAGGTCAGGAAGCTAGAAGATGAAATAAAGAAAGCATTTCTCGTCGAAAAACTGAGGATAGTAAAACAGGGTGCGTACAATCATATTGACAAATGGGAGGACTATCACCATGAACTAGTTAGTCTGTTGCTTTGGCTTAGACTGTGTCTCACCAAACATAGTGACCAGGGTATCATGTTGTAAATAGTAGACTGTGCGATGCCAACCACAACTATGGAAGGTGGGGATTCTCCGTGAACCATGGTGGATGATGGGATAGATATTCACATGGGTGGTGTGACCACCTAACTAGCCATAGGAAGGATAGCCTTACCACTCTAGGTAATTGAAAGAAAGTGCGGGACTATAAACTATTCTACCCAAAAGCTGCACGATATTGGTGATGCACACAGAAACACAACGTCACAGGGTTCGTGACCGCACAGAGAGGGTTGCGCTGTTGCACAGATTGGCCGAAAAGTGACTGTTGGTGTCATTATTCACGATGGGATGTTCAATTTAATGCTAAATGGAGTGGACGACAGGCACTTAAGATGTGATTTATGGGCCAGATTTGGGAAAATTTGCCACCACAAAAGCATTAATGGTCCAAAATTGGGGGGAATGGTCGAATTCGAATTTGAAAGGCACTATAAAACACAAGCAGCTAGCCAATGAACAACATTTGGTCATTTGAGAATTGAGCTCTTGAGCAGAGCACTGAGGATTAATAGTCGAGCGATAATTGAGCCCCTAAGTTCACAAGTGATAGAATATAGGCTAGCTACAATGTTAAACTCTAAGGATGGCTTAGGGATTGAAGAGGTAACCACCAGCGAGGCCACACAGACCAAAATGATGGAGGATGTACCGTAAGGTGCCAAGGTTGTGACATAAATCCCCAAATCACCACGAACACCAAGGCCCAAGAAGGATAAACAAGCAATGGGTCCAGTACGTATGTCACTGAGGAATCCACGACATAAATAACTATCCATGGTAGAGAAGGGGATAGCAGTCACAATAGAAAGGGATGAGGAAGAAGAAGACTTATAGGCCCTGATTTCCGCAGAAGAAGAAGAAGAAGACATGGAGGAGGATATCCAACTGTTATGCTCTGCAACAAAACTGCCCACATATGTCCCTCCATAGAAAGGGAAAGCCAAAGTGCCAAACAACCTGGATGAAACAAAGAGTTCACTCTAGACCCCACTCCTCCCAGATGGCATTATATTTCAGGGGCATGCACCTAGGTCGTGTGCCAACCATGAAATTTGAAGATTGGGACCTCACTGGTCGAGAGAAGTTCTCACACCTAGAGACCGAGAACCTAATGAAGCAGAACACTGAGGGGACAGTGATAACGTTAGAGCCATGGAATTGGCTGTGCATTGTGGAAAAGGCCGGGTTGTTGCACTTATTATTGATACCACATTTCCACTGCACGCCCATCACCATTTTTCTCATCAGGCAGCTGCTCTTCCTGGCACATGATGGGTATCTATGGTTGGAGGAGCCTATTCCCATCATGGCAGACCTCACTCACCACATTTCTCGTCTCCCCTGTAAAGGAAAGGACCCTGCGACCATAGCCAAAGGAAAGGGTATCAATTTGGCTCTCGCAGAAGCCATGAAGGGAAAATACAAGCTGGAGAAGAAGAAGAGGGGCTACTCCATCTCTAGCATCAAGGAAAAAGGGGTACGCGTAGTAACCCAACTCCTGGTGGGAAAAGTTATGAGGAAGTGCTCTGGTGATGATGTATAGGCGTCGGGGGTCGCATTAGCTAAGTAGTGCATGGAAGAGGTCTAGTTCAATTGGTATAAATTCCTCTGTGAGAAATTTTTGAAAAACTGTCACGATGTCCAAGAGCAGGGTAAAAACTTCCACTACGCATGGTTTTTGTTATCAGTCATGCTAGTAGCAAGGGAACTACCACAAGACAATCAATTCCCTAACAATGACAGAGGCTTACCGGAGGCTATGAAGTATGCTTCGCTCTGGGACATGAAGGATGAAAAATGGATTCATGACACCAAATTTTTTTGGGTGCTCATGGAGGTGAGCATCCAGATGTGGATCAATCGAAGGCTGCACCTATCACCTATGGTGTAAAATAGTCTGCAAAGTTTTGAAGAGTTTAAAGCCGACATGTATAATGTTTACATTAGGCCATGCAAGGATACAATGAAGCAGTGGGCGAAGCTCCCATTTATAGCCACCGACGACACTATCTTCACTATCTTGGAGACATGGCCTCTAGAGTGGCACACCCCAGATTTGGCAGAACTAGAGAAAGTGGCAGCACATAAGAAAAAGGATGATGCCAAGATGTGTGTCACCCAATTGGCCGAAAAAAGATGGAAGGAAAAAGTAGCAGCTGAGGTATGGGTAGTGCGAGAAGTGGCACAGAAAGCCGCGGACCAGAAGAAGGCTATAGAAGCAGCAACAGTAGCACATGAAACAGAGGCAGCAACAACACAGGCAAACGAGGGCCAAGAAATGTCCTCACAAGGGCAGGAGGAAGAGGAAATAGAGACTGCAGAAGGAAGCGTGGACCTAGGGACCACATCCACATAGTTAAAGTGCCCACACATCATAGAGAGAGTGGGACCGAGGAAGAAGGTCAAGGCCTTGAAGTTTGCCCCTGTCCTGATCACCTTAACCAAAGGTGATCTGCATGACATCGATGAGACGGTTTGCAATGTCGCCAATGAAGCACTTAAGGAGTTTATGCAGTAGCATCAAGCTGTGTTGGGGGCCCTTAGAGCACAACAGTAGAAGTTACATGTGCACCTCTTAGGAAGGTATCCTGTCAACCCATGTCACAGAAAGAACTTCAGCAACAGAGCAGATGTTGCACGCAAGGATGAAAAACAAAATAGTGTTGCTGGAGGGAGCTCTAATGTTGTCAAATGTGATGGATCTATTATTGATTAGAATGATGAAAGGCCTTGGCCTTAATCTAGCTTCCCTTCCCCGAGAAACGCTTCTGCTTTAGGATGGGTTAACCATAGAGCTGTGGGCCAGGGAGAGCCACACGATCCATGTTCTTAGCAAGAAAAAGATAAACATAGAACAACTTAGCTTGTAGTGTCATGAATTGGTGTCATAAAATCAACATTTCGTGTAGATGGTAGATGACACTTGTCGATATGTCCCAGAGCTGGCCATTGTAACAGATCTACCAGTAGAAGTACGGATCCATGGTTTGGAAACCGAAGTCCATGAGGCTAGGAAAGGGACAATAAAGGTGTAGTTGGAGCTGAATCTCGAGATCGCCAAGCTATGGTTGAAGGCACAACTTTCTACTCCCGCAAAAATCACAGAGAAGTGTGCTAACGCTATAACCACAAGGTTGGATGAAATTTGAGGTGCAGTATGCGACTATACCATCATGTTGGAACAGGAACTAGAGGTTCTCACAACTTTGCAAGAGGACCCCAACATCCAGCGCCTAGAGATAGAGGCACGTGAACTCCAACGGAAGTATAACAATATCAAATGAACTGCACAAATAGTAGTCATCACTTAGTAGCTTGTGAGGATGCAGCAAGCCAAGCCATTAAAGGAGCAAGTGGACACGACATGCCATAAGGAAGCAGTTCTCAAAGCACATGTTTAGCTATGGATTGATGAGGCCTCCACGATCACAACTAATATTGAAGGAAATCTCGCACACATACACGGGATGCATGTGTAGATACAGGGAAGCACACCAGACATAGAGGTCTCAGAAGAATGGATGCAACAGGTTCAACAAGCAGTAGCTTAGTGCATTGCGGATATCAGTACCATTCGAGAGTAGTTGGAGGGACTCTGCACCAAGATCGCCACACTGATAGAGTGACTCAATGGTGAGTCACAATGTTTGTGTTGGGGGATTGTTTGGCATGGAATCCTAGCATGACATGTTTTGGGGCTCAAATCCCTAGTTTTGAGTTGATATTGTTGTAAAGCTTCACGAATTGCGGGTGTGAAATGTATGTTAGAATCATAGGGCTATCCGCCCTAGTTTTGAATGTAATGTCGGCCTACCCATGGTCTGCGAACCATGGGATTGTATAAATAGAGTGAAGCTATAAGTGTAAAAGATAGTTAGTTAGAGCGAAGTATGAGATAGCAAAGTAGAAGCATAGAGCAAGTGTCTAGGTGTGTCTTGGGTCATAGAGTAGGAAAAGGCTCTGCAGCTGAGTGCACAGAGGCCTAGTAGAGTCCGTAGCTGAGTGTGCGGACCCCTGCAACTGAGTGCATAAGGTAGAGTTGAGTCTGTAACTAGAGAAGAGATTAATAATGAAAGGTTTTGTTACCAATTTTTTGTATGTGTTTTGAGTTGTTTGATATCAATTGCTAATTTACTATTTATTTACTCCACACACTTTATATGAATGATTTATATTGCTAAGTATATTTTTCAAATACAAGTAAGCTAAGTCAATCAACTAATATCGGATTACTAGTAAGGACTTGGGTAATAACACTGATTGGCCCTCGAGTAGGGTTGCACGAAGGCAGCACCTCAGGTTGCGAGGAATAGGTAAGTGCACGTAGCGACATGCACACAAGATTGAATCGCGGACCACTTGAACCCATCGGACATCTCTAGGGTGCGGAAACATGGTTCTATCACCCTCCGCGCTCCACAGACTGCTGCCAAAAGTGCCAGTAGTACCAGGATTTTTTTGGCTAAATCACCTCTGAACCTGGGTTAGGCCCCAACAAGCCAACATATAATTTACTAAAGATCTATAATGTTTAGCAACAATTTATATTGTTGAGACTATTTTTCATCCATAGTCTTTAGTGGGTTCTTTTTGTAAATCTTTGAGAAGAAAACACTACAAAAAAATTAGCGACTCCACTAGGCTTTTAACTTCAAATCCAGAAACCTAGGTGACCTTCGGTTTTCTGCTTAGGTTTTCTTCTTTTTTCAAGTCTCTTAATGTTACATAGCTTTTTAACCTTAGATCTATTAAATTTCTAATTTCTACAAGCTTTCTATTCTTTTCTGGACGTCACAGGAACCAGCTGCGACAAAGGCGGCATTTTTTTTCAAGATTTGCTGACGTGGGATCCCAGAGAAAAAATCTCACGTTTGAGCCAAAAAAGTGCAATATGGACTACAAAGCACATCTTTCAGCCCAAAAAGCGTGATCTCACCTGAAGACATGTTAGTACCTACGATTTTAGGGTTTTTGGGTTTTTATCAGATATGTTTCTTGTTTTTGCAAAGAGCTATATGTTATGTTGTTTCAGCTCTGCCTCATCCTGCTTAGGCCTTGATCTGCTCTATTTTCCTTGTCGAAGTGGAGTTTAGCCCCCCTAGGGCTTCTAGTATGCTTCCAACTTTATAGGAGGAGTTTAGGTGAGTGAGTAGTTTGAGTTTCTGTGACACTTTCAACCATATTTTCCAAATCTGTACCCTTCTATTTTAGATCTATAAAGATAGGTTCTCACCATCCATAGTTTCATACTAAACCTTGTTTGGTAATTTTCCTTAGGGTCCCATCAGTTGGCCTAGGTGTTTCACCCATCTCCCTATACTTTTGTTGCGATATTCTTCTCTCATTTTTTGTTGTAGTTGCACCACTTTCTAGCAGCTTAGTGTCACATTATCACAGTCACACCAACAATTAGATATCTTGACCTCTGTAGTGTGTTTTCCATCAATTTAGCCACTAACAAGCACAGTGTTTGCAAAAATAGTTTGGTTGGTATTTAGTTAATTGTTTTATTGTTCATTTTCTGTTGTTAATTTCAATTTATTTTCAACAAATTCTTTTCTTTTTTACAAACACAATCTATGCTTAATCAATAAATACACTCGCACACATAAGCACACCTTAAGCATAGGGCACTTGGTTTACGCTACCAAGCCAAGACTTAACATAATAGATTTATCTCCCCTCGGCAATACAATGGCATATTTTTGACCTCCCTTCACTATTTCCATGTCACGTGTGTCTTGCCACCATTGCACCACTAAGGCATTTTTCGCGGAGAATATTAGGCCTTTACCCCGAGTTTCTTCTTGGGCATATTAATTCTTCCCACAAGGTTCGAATTCATAGTCCCCCAAGTCCCCACACCAACTCTTCTCCTAGTTCTTATGATTCCTTATTTGATTCCAAGTCTCCTTCACCGCATTAACCCTGCACAGAAATTAGCTGCATATGAATTCTAAAACACAGAAAATAAACAATGCGAGAGCATAACACATAAAACACATATACACAGAGATTTCCCATAGATCCCAAAACTGAGACTACCAGCTTGATTTTTCATTATGTTCCTTTCAATGTTACAATACATATTTATACATGCCAAAGCATCCAATACAATGGACTGAAATCCATCGTGTCCAAAACCATGGACCGAAAACCATTGCATCCAAAACCATGAGCGAAAATCTTGCACAAAACCCCTTAAACCCACTATGACTTCCCCCGCTATGCAATAAGTGCAACAAAGGGGGGGCTCTGTACCCATTTTAACCCCCCAGTTAACTACGTGGGCTAGTCGTAGAAAGAATATAACACAACCCAACATTCTCCCACTTATTTTTTTCTCCAATCCTGAAACACCCATTGTTTCTCTACACCAAGAGAACTTCTCAGAGCTTGAAGATTTTGTCAATGCATCTGTAGTATTCTTCAAAGTTTCCACCTTTACCAGCAACACCATTTTGTCTTCTATCATATCCCTCACAAAGTGATATTGAACATCAATGTGATTTTTCTTTGAATGATATCCAGGGTTCTTTTCCAAGAAAATTGCACTTTTGCTATCACAGTCTATCCTCATAGCTCCCTGTACTAACCCCATATTTGAACACAATCTTTGCAACCAAACTGCTTCCTTGCTTGCATGAGTGGCTGCCATGTATTCTGCCTCTGTAGTTGATAGTGCCACTACAGATTGTTTCTTACTCATCCAACTGATTGCACCATCAAATAGGTTAAACACATACCCACCTGTAGATCTTCTCTGATCTAGACCTACATCCCAATCTACATCAACAATGCCATGAATATCCAACACTCTGTCCAGTCCTGATCTTCCTTGGTAGCACAAACCATAATCACTAGTGCCAAGCAAATACCTGAAAACCCGCTTCACTATTGACTAGTGCTCCTTTCTTGGTTTTGACATAAACCTACTCAATACTCCCACTACATGTGCAATTTCTGGTCTACTACAAACCATCACATACATTAGGCTACCGACTGCACTTGCATATGGAACATGAGACATGTCCTCTTCCTCTTCTTGTGTCTTAGGACACTGTTCAACAAATAACTCTCCACCTACAGGAATAGGAACCTTCACCGGTTTACTATCCTTCATATTAAACCTCTGCAATATTGTCTCGACATGCTTCCTCTGGTTTAACCATAGCTTCCTCTTTGTCTAATCTATTTTAATTTCCATGCTCAAAATATAGTTTGCAATAGCAATATATTTCATGTCGAATTTGGAGGAAAAATGGGTCTTCAAATCCTGGATAATTTCTTTGTCATTTCCAACTAGTAACATATCATCCACATACAAGACCAGATAAATAACATGGTCACCACTTAATTTAAAATACACACAGTGATCTGCTTTGCTTTTGGTGAAGCCAAGTCCCTGTATAAATGTATCAAATTTTTGATACCACATCCTTGGTGATTGTTTTAACCCATATAGAGAGTTATTTAACTTGCATACCAGTTATTTCTTACCCTTCACCACAAAGCCTTCAGGTTGCTTCATGTAGATCTCCTCTTCCAGATCCCCATGAGGAAATGTTGTCTTCACATCCATATATTCTACCTCAAAATCAAAAGCAGCAGCAATAGATAAAAGTAATCTAAGTTACCTTGGCAACATGAGAGAAAATATCACCAAAATCAATTCCCAACACCTCGGAATAATCTTTTGGTACCAACCGAGATTTGTATTTGTCCACCTTCCCTTCTACATTTTTCTTCTTCGTGGACACCCATTTATTGCTAATGGGTTTCCTTTCAGTTGGCAACTCCAGCAGATCCCAAGCCTCATTTTTGTGCAAAGATGCCATTTCATCAACCATGGCCTCTTTCCAGAGTTTTCCATCCTTTGAATATACTGCTTCCTTCACAGTTCTAGGATCATCGTCAATAATAGATAGAGAAAATTTTGAATAGAAAGCAGGTGGACTATACCTTTCTGGCTTCCTTCTTTCTCGAACTAATCTTCTCACACCTGGAGTTTTTGGCTCTTCATCTTCTAATTCCTCCTCTGCTGTAGTGTCTGATTCTTCCTCCTTTAGCTCAAACTCTATCTTCTCATGTTCCCTTATTTGGACTTCATGTTTAATAACATCTTTCACCTCTCTGAACACCACATCTCGGTTATACACAACCTTCCTTGTTATTGGGTTCCAAAGCTTATAACCCTTTAAACCATCCTTATACCCAATAAAGATGCACTTTTCAGATTTACTATCCAACTTAGTTCGTTTCTCCCTTAGAACATGTACATATGCATCACATCCAAATACCCTCAGATGTGAAAGAGAGGGTTTCTTACTAGTCCATAGCTCTTGCGGAGTCTTATCCTCCAATGTTGACTAAGGTGATCTACTGACCACGTAACATGCTGTCTCCACTGCCTTTGCCCATAATTCCTATCCTAACTCGGAATAACTGAGCATGTTTCTTTCCCTTTCCATCAACGTCTTGTTCATTCTTTCTGCGACTCCATTTTGCTGAGGTGTATATGGAGTAGTCTTCTGCCGTGCTATACCACACTTCTTATAGAATTCTTCAAATTCCTTACTCCAAAAATCTCCACCATTATCTGTCCTCAGCACCTTT
>Ga0181473_100121_pt1 | contig 14050 bp, 14 predicted proteins | sample In2P11_FD_119089 | JGI IMG/M metagenome (GOLD analysis project Ga0181473, IMG submission 119089) | Clean room microbial communities from NASA Spacecraft Assembly Facility at Jet Propulsion Laboratory, Pasadena, California, USA -... ... | reverse complement strand
AGTTACTATTGCATATGATTTGAACTAGTAGTTTTTAAAGTGTCGAAAAGCAATTTTTCATTTCGAAATCGCATAGTGTCTCTCTTACTTTCACTTCATTTTGAAAATAAATTTGTTGAGTATTGTCACTTTGGAAATAATTCAGATTTGCACTTAACTTTCTTATCATCACATACACTAATAGAGCTAAAAAACAATACATGCATGTGAATTTTCATTTAGACTGCTTGTCGGTTTGATTTAGGACAGTGCATATAGTGTGTGCTCTATGCTCTATGCTGAAAGAAAATCATCCATCTTTCCTTAGTAGCTAGGATTTTCATTGCTAAAAGAAGATTAAACAATTGTTTATCATCTTAGACTGCATTTTAGGAATTGTACATCTACATCACGCGGTGAACCTGAAAAGCAAATTTCTTAAGCAAGATCAACTATAAAATAAATTCAATGAATCTAAAAATGCTTTGGAACCTAATGCACAACATTTAGAAGTCTAGGCTAGAGACGTGTTCTGGCATCGTAAAACATGGTAACTGTTGCTTTCATTGTTGGTTGGGTGATTCCTCCACTTTAAGACGACAAGTGCCAATACGAACTTGTGCTCCCACGTACCGTCGAGTATATATTGGGAGACCACAATAGGCTTTATCCTTTATCCATAGGAAGCCATGTCTGCCACCCTATCGATCGCAATGCACTGAACACAGCATTCGAGAAGATTGACTGCCGTACTGTAAAAAGTATTCTGCAGTTTTACGATTGGTTTGGTAATCCCTCTGTCTAGACTTCCAGAGCAGCCTCTTTCATTCCTTTTCAGACTCCTTAAAGGAAAAGGTCCATCTGAGCACTTGTCACTTCAGGCTCATTAAAAATCGAAGGCGACTAGAGTCATCTTTTGATTTTTCTCAACTCTTAAAAATTGAAAAAACAAGTTGTGTCAAAGCGTCATAAAATTTATTTTAATTGGAATAACGTCACTGTTCCCTCGTTGGTCTTAGAAATTAGTCTCCCTTCATCGTAAGTTCTTGTAGAATCGCTAGGAAATCTTTTGGATAGTCTAGATATGTCTGAACAACCATCGACATCTAGGATTGTGCCATCTGACGCAGAAGTGGCAGAGCCTCCTGCTGCTACTCCAACGATGTTCGCCGGTATACCATATGTCCCGGCAAGTTATCAACAACAAGCCAGAGTCCAATCAGGGACTATTTCGATGACATGGTTAGTTCCTATTTCTTCATCCGGATTCTCATCTGGTATTTCTTATGTTGAAACTCAACAAATTGATCCAATGTGTCTTCAAAGGCCAATCTACCCTTTAAGTACTGGATTGCCACCATATGGAGGACAATATGCCCTTTCATTGTTCCCTCCCAGAGAACAACCATATGGGAGTTTACAACAAAGTTCAAGTCAAACTGGAATGACATCTAGCAGTTGGGCACCAATACTGCCTCAGCAACCAAGGGTTGTATATTCAATGCAACCAGTCCATCCTATGTTGAATACTCCCACTATACCTACTACTGTGACTGCATCGCAAGTACAAGCGCTGCCTATTGTATGTCAACCCCAAGTTTCTCAGGTTGCAATACAACAGCCTCTCGTCTCAGCGATTCGATCACAACCTCAAGTTAGTGCCTCCTTATTTGGAACGACTCAGGCTCAAATAAGTACTATGACTCCTCATCTTGGTCAATTGTCCAGTATTGGACAACAACAAATGGTCCAACAACCATGGCTGGTTCAATCTCAACAACCGCAATTCCAACAATCATATCAAGGACCTGAGAAACAAGTCTTTGTAAGTAATGGGCAACTGCATTTCCAAAGCAGTTATCAACGACCATACTATAATGGTTATGCCCATCAATCTTATCAAGGTTACCAGCATCAAATACATTATGCTGGTATGCAAAGACCCACTGCTTAGGTGATTCCATCTTATCCTGGGTATGCTTCTCCTAGCCTGAATCAACAGTTGCCCTTTGTAGCAACTCTATAATTACCAGATCTAAACCAGCTGACGAATGATCCAATTGCTTACGCCCCTTGGTGGCTGGCGATTCCGCATAAACTTCCATCAGATATTCCTAAATTTAATGGAAATCCGGGTGAAGACCCATCGAATCATGTGATGACATTTCATCTGTGGTGTTCATCTAACACTCTAAACGATGATTCAATCAGGCTTCGCCTCCTTCAGTGAACGTTAACTGGTCGAGCAACAAAATGGTATTCAAATTGCCTAGAGCTTGATTTGATAACTTTAGCACCCTAGCCACAACCTTTTTAACCCATTTTCAGTTACCCATAAGGTACAAAATAGGAATAGAGATTATTACTAATTTCAAACAGACAACGGCCACTCACATATCTGATCATATTCATGAGTGGTGACGTCATCGTAGAATGGTAAAAACATATGTTCCTGATCAGCTATTGGCTGAATGGTTTATTAATTCATTATTACCTTCTATTAGAGAAGGTGTGCCAAAGGGAGGAGTCATCACTGAAGAGCAATTTATTGCTCGTGCCCAATATCTAGACTTGATTTATACTTAGTCTGGCATGCTCTATAATAAAATCCCTAATGCTCCTAGACGGGAATTTTCTGTTCCTCCACCTCCTAAATCAAACAAAGACTCTCATGTTGGTGATGGCATGATAGGCAGGACTGGCACAAAGACCGTAAAGGCTACGTCAAAGACGGCCCATACTATTTCGAGTCAAAATGCAAATGATCAAATCCTCACCTTGGAAGTAAATGTTGTTTCGATCGACAAGGGCAAACAACTGAAGCAACCTCGAGGCAAGAAGAAAAAGAAAGGGCTGAAGAAAAAAAGGGAAGAGTCGTCTCCTGAAAAATCTTCTGCAAACCCCTCCGGAAATAGGAAACCAAGTCATCCATGCTTTATATGTGATGAGGATCATTGGACAAGCGATTTTCCACATAAAGCCGAGCATAAGAAATTCTTCAAGAGTTCAAAAACGTCGGCGATATTGACAAATCCGTTTCCGAATCAAGTAACAAAACTGGTTGCTAGAAACAATGCTTCCCCATCCCAAGTGCTAATATTGTCTATTTCAAAGCAGCAAAATGATGCTTTTATATCGACAAGGAATAAAGATTACGGGAATCCACAGATGTCAAACAATAAGGATAATGATCAACCTAGTAGTTCGACAACAACTTCGACCGAAGTTGTACCACCCATCACTCCAGAGCTAACAATAAAGCTGCCAAAGGGAGTAGTACACAAATCGACGTTTAATCCTTGTGCCAGAGCAACACATCATTATAATATAGTGGAGGATCTGGCCCAATCCCCGTCCGCTATGTCGACACTTGAGGTACTGCAAAGTTGCCCCTCCCAAAAGCAAGCTTTATTATCAGCAATAGGTGGGATAGACCCAACGGATTCCAATCTTGTGTCCTTTAATCACGAAGGATATGACCCTCAGTTACTAGCTCAACTAGCTTTCCTTATTCAAGTGAAAGCCCTCAAGAAAACTGTTCATCGAACAATTATTGATGAGGGGGAATCTACATGTATTATGTCGATGAGTTGCTGGAAAAATTTAGGCTCACCACCCTTCTCGCGATTGTCAATGATGTTAAAAGCATTTGATGGATGAACATACACCCCATGTGGGATATTAAGTAACTTGAAAGTCGAACTGGGGGGAAAAACAATAGAAATTGATGTTGACGTTATCGATGGAAACCTCGATTATAACATCCTACTAGGAAGGCCCTAGATATATGCCATGGCTGCCGTTGTGTCGACCTATTTTAGGAAGATTTCAATTCCCTTCCAAGGAGGAATTACAATTGTCGACCAACAAACATTTCTCCCCAACAGTTCACAAGTTACGAGAAGCATTCCAATTATCCATGGAAGCTCTCATTCACTTCAAAATGCCGGAGTAGGCCTACTAAAATACCCTACATTAATGGGGACTTTTTCCCTACCGCCTCCAAACAATCTGGCGGATGTGGCCACAGTGGAAACCTGCAATATGAAATCTTCTATATGTAATGGATTCGGAAGATTCCTAAACATTTTGTCAGCATGGATCATCACCATTTTAGAAATATTGTAGCAATCAACTTTCTTGGCCTGGGGGGCAAACCCAAATCAATGCTCATCGAGTGTTTGGATAGATAGGTTTAAGGAATATGGTACCTCTTCAGATCCTTGGTCGCATGTACATTCTACAGACGAAGGAATCATTCAGTCAATGATGATAGGAGAGGCACCATGGGAAGATTACCACCATTGTTCCCATCTTCCGAATTACCACGAAGATTATTCCAACAACCTTAAAAATCCTTCAGTTTTTTATTTTCTATCAAACACTGTAAATATAGTGGATTCTGAGGACAATTCTTATCTCGTGTCGACCTCATTAAAAAATGAAACAAGGAGTCATGAGGATAGTTCTTTTACTGTGTCAACCTCATTAAAAAACGAAACAACTCCCTCTCCAAATCGAGTCTTGGATTACGATCCTATGAAATCTAGGTCGAGTCTTTCAAAGATCTCGAAGGTAAACCTTCATTCCAACCACCACATTGAATGCAATGAAGCTTGGGGGGCATGCACATCGATTTGCATTATTATGCTGGGGACATGCAAAGTTATCACAAACAGTGTTACCGCAGGGTTCAAACTCGTTAAAAAATAAACTCTCCATGAGCAGCATTACCACAGGGTTCAAGCTCGTTAAAAAATAAACCCACCACGAGCAGTTTTTATGTGGAGTTCAAGCTCGTTAAAACTAAACATAAGCAATGAGCAAATGTTTCCCCCATAGTTTAAGCTCATTAGAAAATGAATTGATTTCTGGTAAATAACCATTGTGAATGTATTAACATCAGCTTTTATGCCTTGGTCGTGTTCTCATCATCACCTCCACTCTATATTGGCTGATCATTCACCTCCATTTGATTGTTTACCCTTTTGAGGAACAGCTACAAAAAGTGATACAGTTAGTCATCCTTGTGACACTGTCGTGATTGGAAAATTCCAAACCTTACCTGGAATCAGTTGCTATCCGAAATTATCACTCATCCCTCAAAAAACGAGCCTCCTTTAAGCTCTTTTCATCTGACTCGTAAAAAATGAAAAGATTTCCTAGCAATTGGCCTCTCCAGCTCTTAAAGTGGCCGGAAGTGCTATCCCTCCTTTAGATTTTAATCTTTTTGGACATGAGGGATTATTACACAAAAATATCGAGCGCTTGTCTTGTTCGGCTCGTTAAAATTATCGAAAATTCATCCCTTTCGTATTGTTTTATACTTTTTCAGACCTAAGGGATTATATGACGAAAAAGGGATTGTTGGAGTTTCCTTTATGTCCCTTTCAGACTCTCTAAAATTGAAAAGGACCAAGTTATCTTTGTCGTTAAACTCGTTAAAACCTAATAATGGCAAACTTGTCCTTACAGACAAGAACAAGTTTCACTATCGCTAGGCTTGTTAAAACATAGCGATAGGTTTGCCCGAAGGGCATATTATAGAACAAGCATATGTTATCCTCCTCAAGCTTGACAAAAATAAAGAGGTACTGGTCAGCAATGACTGGGGAAAATTGGGAAGAAAACTTGAAAAAACTTTGTTGGTAGCAAGTCGCTCTTGAACATGACACTTTCACTCCATATCCGAGTTAGGTTGGGTTGTTCCATTCACCAGTCACATCACCATTGGTCCATCACACCATCCACATTTGGGGTTAATTCTACCAATCCATCATGTTAGTGTCGCTGATATGTTCAAGAGAAGTCGCTTAGAAAATTCACCTATGTCTCATCCACTGCAATACATTTACGCTCCATCTTTTCATAACCGCCACCCTAAACCTTGTATCCTCAGATCGTTTTCACCTCCATTAAAATCATTTGCTCCATTCCGTGTCATAGATGTGGGATTCATTAAGGCCCTCCTATGACGGATCGCTTCTTGTCGACATCAGCTCATTATCCAAGAAGTCGATTTAGGAACAACCCTTTCAGTACTTTGAAGCTTGGATGCCTCAATGGCAAGTTTCTTACTTCTGGCAACAGGTTTACATCATTGGCCTTCGACCGAAATATTTTTCATGGTGTTTGATGCCAAGTCCCTTTTTCACATCATGCGAATTGTACTGCAGTACCTTGAGGGTCATCATCATTATCAATGATTCCTCTCGTGCCTGTTAACAACTTACATCATTGGCTGGTAATCAGGCAATGTCTTTCCATGTTCGACTCCAAAACATCTTTCACATGGATCGACTTGTACTTCGAGTGAAGATCGAATGAGATTGAAGACCCTAGATCTAGTTTCATCCATCCGGGCTGCGATATATATTCAGGGAAATAAAGACATCAAATGTACATCATTGCTGCACAGATAATCATCCAACCTAAGGGATGATGGCTCTACCAATATCATCAGTCTGCACTCACAAGATTGTCTATCCTATGTACATGAAAATGAATTTATAAAGCTGAGCATGGGAATGCCCGACTCAGCCAAGAAATGAAAAATATTATGAAGATAATGTGTTGTATTGTATCTTATTACAGGTCACCTTCTAGCTCGAAAAACTTTGGATCCTCATGATAAAGCATTTCACCGGACATCAAAAATTAATTAGTGACCTCATGCTTTAGGAGGCAACTGTTATAGACATTTTTGGGCACTGCAACCCCAATCCTAACTTTCCATAAACCAAGGGCTCCTAAGTCCCTAAAAGTGTTGTTCCAACCCCTAAAAGAACAAGGTCAACTGATCACATCATCTCCCAGAAGTTCTCCATGAAAAACTACTCAGAACTGGTCAAAACTGGACCATCTCACCTGCTCCATGGACAAAGTGCGTTGCATCCCACCTAAATACACATAGAGGGTGCAATGCATGTTGAAAAGCCCTTCTATGGGGTGTGATGGGTGAGAATGGACAAATGGCAGAGGCAGTTTGCGAGGTGGAAAATCATGGAATCTTCCAGAAACTTCTCCTGTGACACTTGCCTCCCTAAATTCACCCAGAGATGAGTAAGAGATCATCATTCTCCAAGTGGAATCAAGAACTATCAGAGAGAGGACACTAATCAAACCCCAGAAGCTGACTCACCCCCCTTTCAAACATCTATATATGGATCCCTCATCCCAGAGATCTAGAGGCTAGAATTTTGTATCTTGTAAGGAAGTGTTGTTGGTTCCTTGCTACAACATCATAGTGTTGGGTGGTCTAAGATTTTCATGAGGTGAAGAAGGGCTTCTTGCTGAGAGGATGATGCTGGGTCAGAATAATTGGTTGTAATCCCCCCCTGCTTTTTTCTTGATATCAATAAAGCTATTCAATTTTTCCTCCACATTCTTGCATATTTTATGATATATGTTTGTGTGTGGTCAATATACATCTAATATTATAGTGTTTATGTTAGTATATCTCTGTTCTCGGATAGTATTGTGCTGCTTTGATTCTATGGGTGCTCTTTGAAACTGGGCCGACGAGGAAGCAAGCGGTAAGGATCTATCAGAAGGGAGAGGAATCAAGTGAGCAACCAAGCGCAAGAGACTCGACCTGTGGTAGTATTGAAGAATATCCTAACTCTAATGCTCTTGTATCATCCATTGACCACGAGGATGTTGCGCTGCTTCTTTGGAAAGACTGTCAGAAATATGGTTCCTTTCCCTATAAATATGATGACAAACAATGGAGTCAAATTGAGCCTTTAATGAGATGATATCATCCACTAGATTCCTGAGTGTGTGCATGTGACATTGTGACTGCAAGTTGAACCAATTAATGACAAGTTTTGAATATACAAAAATATGAAGTTGATGACATTGCTTTTCTCATGCAAAAATAAGAAAAAGTCTAAGACTAATGAGTTCGGAAAATTTGTTTGTGCGCATGCCAAGGCCCACCTTAAGATTAAAAAAATGGTTCTCTGTGAGGTACAATATGGTTCCATCACCACAACCATTATTTTGTTCTGAACCATCAAAATAGGCCCAAGCCATCAATTTATCAATAGTTTCAGGGGTCCGATATATTGTGTGTGTGAAGTGGTTGTTCATCCTCCATAATTAAGTTATGTAGTTCTTGAATGTGTGCACAAGAGATATTACAGTCAGGTGTAGTATCTTGGAAAATATGTTTATTTTGTCCTAGCCAGATTCCCCAGTAGACTAGTGATGGAAGATTGCAAACTTTCAGAGAGTGCGCAGAGTGCCACCATGATTCCCAAGCCTTCGGGAGATTTTCGCCGTGCCACCCAATGCTGCAATTTAAATATAAATAGATTTGGTTCCATGTTCTATGCTACCAAACATAATAAGAAAATGTTATCCACAAATTAAGTATTGTTCTTGCATAGACTATTAGCAAATTATATATTACAGAGCAATGGAACACATAAAATATTATAGAAATATAAACACAAAAAACACATAAACAAGAGAGACACAGATATACGTGATTCACCTAGTTTGGGCTATGTCCACAGAGAAACAGCCAGTCCTTATTTTTATATTATCCAACAAACTAAAGAGATACAACCTACAGCAGATTCGTTGTAACTCCCTCTTTTCTCTCAATCTCCTCTCTCTTCCTCACTCAGAATACAAATATACATAGACGGAATACAATTCCCTCATATATAGCGAGGGGTTTCCTTCTAAGGCAAAAAACCCTAAATTAAACATAACTTCTATCGTTAGATCTCTGCCTAATGAATGACCCAGATTGTCTACGAATTTAGAACATTTTACAAGGCAATTTTATATCTATTTTTAGCTTCAGGGTCACTACCCCCGAAACCCCCGCCGGGGGACCACTGGCCCCCAAACCCCAGCCGGGGGGGATGGCCCCCCCCCAAACCCCTGCGGGGGGGACAAGTCCCCCTCGCACCCCCTCGCATGGAGGGGTGTACAATCTTCCTAGGGTATACATTTGGTTGAAACCTTTGAATACAGAAGATAACCAGGCTCCGCACCTAACATAGACAACATCTGGAAGGGCCATATTGTGCTCTCCATTTAAGGTTGTCCTTGGTTGGAACCTTTTTACATAACATACATCACATAAATATCTTCGATTTTTCTAGAGCATGGAGCTCCCATAGTAATCACCACCACCATTGCTTGTGTTCTAGCTCATGATCTGAATATATGAAGAGATATCCTTCCTTGGGAATATATCCACCATGAGATGATATGGCCCAAATCAGCTCATCCTCCTGATTAGAGATCCTAACATGAGTCTTTGTGAGTGTTTTTATATATGAAATCCAATCTTGTATCCAATGATTCGGGATCAATAAGTCATGTACCGATGTGCACAATTGTCTGAATATCGAGGTATTATTAGGACCTATCACTTGTCAAAGAAAAGGGATGCCAATTGACTCTACATACTATGTAACTCCTTGTGGAAGGGTGTGGGAATTGATGCACCCTGACCATGCATCCTTGCCAATTCGTACTGACTCACCTGATCTAATATGCCAGGTTAGGCCTTGTTTAATGACAGATATTGAATTTAAGAAAGCCCTCCAGAAGGTAGAGTTATTCTTTCTAGTTCTGATCAGGTTGCGAAACCAATCTAAGATGGAGAGGGGGTAGATATATTTTTTAAATACCACATCTTTCCACAAATTGTCAGTCTTGAGTAACTTCCATCCCAATTTGGCGACAAGAGCTTTAGAGAATAATATAAGATTTTTCATCCCCCATCCATCCCATTTCCTAGGTCTCGTAATCTGATCCCACTTAATCCATGCGAATGTCTTGCCCTCTTTGTTCCCACGCCATAAGAATCTACAACAAACATGTTGAATTCTCCTCATGATGTCTTTTGGGATCCATGCTAAAGCCATCCAATACACTGGGATGGCTTCCAAAACTAACTTGATGAGCACTAGCCTCCTTGCTCTAGAAATCCAACAATTGTACCAGGTGTGAATTTTGGCCTCAATCCTAGCTACCAACCCTATCCAATCTGTAATGAGGTATTTGTTGGGCTTGAGATAGAATGCTAGATATTTGAGCCCTTCTCGCAACACGATCTGCCTAAAGGGAAATTTCTGTTGTGCAAAAATGAGCTTCTGTTGTGATAAATTTATCAGTGTAATGGTGGATTTTTTGTGATTAGATTGCATTCTCGTTGCATTGCAAAATATCAAAAGGATAGTTTGAAAACATGCTGAATCAAGGAGGGTAACATTAAGAAAAATGACGACATTGTCAACAAATATTACATGAGATATAGTTGTGGAATAAGCCAATAATACCACTTTCGATATTTACTACTTTCAGGTATAAGTCAAATCAATCCTTCCATAACAAGGAGAAATACCAGGGGAGATAATTGATACCCCTATTGGAGGCCTCGTTCAACATGGGAAAAAATTGATGCATCTCCATTGATAAAAATGCTATAGGAAATAGAGGTTATAGAACACATCACCCATTTTATGAAGGCGTGGGGGAAACATATATGGGTCATAATACACCTAATATATATCCAATTGACTCTATAAAAGCCTTTGGAGAAGTCAATTTTGAGAATAATTCTTTTCAGATTCTTAATTTTAATTGAGTGTAGACAATCTTGGGTAGTACCAACAACTTTGTGAATCTGTCTATTGTTTAGGAAAGCAAATTATTCCTGGGATATATGCTGGGATAAGATGGGTTTGATGTGATTGGCTATAATTTTAGAGATAATCTTGTAAATACAATTGCATAGTGAGATGGGTTGATATTCATCGAAAGAGTGAGGATTTTTAGATTTGGGGATTAGGGTAAAGAAGGTAGAGTTGAAGGCTTCACGCATATTTCTAGTGGTCCTACAATACTCAATGGTCAATAATATGCCATGTCCAATTAGCTCGAGGAATGTTAGATAAAATTCACCAGACCATCCATCTAGACTCAGGCTCTTATCCTTCTTGAATGATTTCAGCACAACCTCCAACTCTCAAAAGTAACATGTTTATTCATATTTCAATCTCCTCTTCATTGAAAAATGGGGGAAATTCGTAGCCAATATCAGTATCTCGAAAACAGTGGCTTCACGAGGGGCACTATATAGTTTTCCAAAGTGTCGAATTCCCATATCAACAAGCTTGTCAAAGGATTGTACTTCTTGGCCCCCATCATCCTTAAGAGACCAAATTTTGTTTATGGCCTTTCTTCCTCTGGAAAAATGTAGAAAGAATTTGGTGTAATCATCATTTTCTTGTATCCAAACGGCTCATCTCTTCAATCATAAGGCCTCCTCCTTTTGCCTTAATATTCTGAGATGCTCCCCTTCGAGACGAGTAAGGTGAGATTTGTGCTCCATAGATTAAAAAACATTTGTTTCCAGTGTCCACTAGGCTTGCAATCTCAACTTCAATCTTTCATAGTTGTTCTTCATCCTTTATTTTTTTCTCCTTAACCCAATCTATTGTTCTTTGCTTGAGTCTCCATATATTACTAGAAATGACTTCTGCTAGATTTCTGTTTTCCATTCAGTAAGTATGGATCCATGTATCCTTAACAATACAATAAAAAACCTTCTCCTTTAACCAATTTGAGTGTGTTATATATGAAAATCCCCTAAGCAAGCAGTTGATATCAAAGGTGCAAATGACGAGGAACAACCTCTTTCCTCTAATTATGAATTACAATGATCAGGTCAGTTCATTTACAGTTGCATTTTCTAATGATTATTGGTTATGGCACTTTCCGTTTGGACACTTGCACTTTTCTAGTTTAATATTGTTGCAATAGAAATAGATGGTTAGAGGATTACCTCCCATCAAAGAACCTACTAGTACTTGTGAGTATTAGATCTTTGGAAAACAACACCATGAAATTTTTCCAAAGGGACTTGCATATAGAGAAAAGCAACCTCTTGAGCTGGTACACATAGATTTCTATGGACCTATGATGACATAGTGGATTGGTGGAAGTTGTTACTTCCTCACTTTAATTGATGACTATTGAAGAAATACTTGGGTTTACTTCTTGAAGTAGAAGTCTGAAACGTTTGCAAATTTTAACGAATCCAAAGCCTTAGCAGAGAACAAAAGTGATTGACAAATCAAGGTATTGAGGGTAGATCATGGTGGAGAATATGATTCAAAGGCACTGCATGATTACTGAAAACAACATGGAATCAGAAGATAGTTTATAACTAGGTACACACCGTAGCAGAATGGTGTAGTAGAGAGAAAAAACAGGATAATTATGAACATAGAAATGAGCATGTCGAAAGGAAGAAATGTGTCTAATGAGTATTGGGAAGAAGTAGTTGCATGTGATAGATCTCCTACAAAGAGTGTGATGCACAGAGTACCAAAAGAAGCATATTCAGGTATGACTTGCAGCGTATCTCATCTCATAGTGTTTGGATGTGTAGCTTATGCACATGTGCCTAAAATTGGATGATAAAAGTGAAAAATGAATATTTATTAGTTTTAGTGAGCAATCAAAAGCTTATAAATTGTATAACCCTATCACCAAGAAGACCATAATTAGCAGAGATGTTGTCTTCAAAGAAAAAGAGTCATGGAATGGTAGTATAGACAAAACAATTGATGCACACATGTCATTGGTGGAAGAAGATGATATAGAAAAGAAGTAGCAACAAGAATCACAAGTGAAGACACCAAACATAGACGCACCAACAAGGACTCCAATACTTTTTGAGCAGCGTGGATATTCAAGCAGATCAAGAAACCATAATTCTGCTAACAACTAATGAGGTGATGAATCAAGCAACGATAAGAGAAATATGAGAAGTTTAAAAGATACTTATGATGATTTGGATGTTAATTCAAATTTTTCATTGTTGTCATTCCAACCTTCTTCATTTGAAAAAGAAATCAGAGATGAAAATTGGGTGCAAGCCATGGATAAAGAAATTGAAGCTATTGAAAATAATGATATATGGGATTTGATTGATTTTCCAAAGGATAAAAATATTTTTGGTGTGAAATGGGTGTACAAGACAAAGTTGAATAAGAAGGGTGAAATTGACATATTTAAAGGAAGACATGTGGCAAAAGGGTTCTTACAGCAACCGAGAATATAATTTGGAGAAACGTTTGCTTTGGTAGCTAGATTGGATATTGTAAGAGAAATTCTAGCCACAACACCTCAAAACAAGTGGAAAGCATATCAAATGGATGTTAAATCATCCTTCTTGAATGGAATTCTAGAAGAAGAAATTTATGTGCAGAAACCTCCAAGCTATGAAGTTGAAGGTAAATAAGGCAAAGCTTATAGGTTGAAGAGAGCACTCTATGGACTCAAGCGAGAACCTAGAGCTTGGTAAAGTAGAATTGATAGCTACATGATCAAGAATGGATTTTGTAGAAGAAACATTGAGCCTATTGTGTACTTCCCATAGGTACATATTTTGCATACATCCTACTGCTGAAGTGCTTTGTCGAGGAGGCCTAAGGTTATTCACTACTTAATCTTCAGAGTGACATGATGAAAATGGCAAAGTATTCTATGCCAAAGTTCATTGACATCATGGCTCTACATCTTCTTCACCTTTGTGCAAAATGTAGCACAATCCTCCACATCTATCTTGTACAACTTCTTCACATCTGCTTCACCTATCTTGTGGCTATGTGTCTAAGTAATTCCTTTCCTTTTCTGAAGATCACATCATAACCAAGGTCTTCCAAAACTACAACAAAGACAAGATGTTTCTTTCGGCCCAAAACGAACACGACATCCTTGAGCTTGAGGGAGGAGCTAGACTCCCTCTGAAAAGTGACTGCACCAATCCCAATTGTGATATACCTTCTGTCATCCCCCATCTTGATGTCCGTAGGCAAATATTTCTCCTCTAGGTCATTATAAATGTCTCTACAACTTGTCATGTGGAACGATAGACTTGAGTCCAAGTACCTCACACTCCCCATAATTGTGTTAGCAGAATTATGGTTTCTTGATCTGCTTGAATATCCACGCTGCTCAAAAAGTATTGGAGTCCTTGTTGGTGCGTCTATGTTTGGTGTCTTCACTTGTGATTCTTGTTGCTACTTCTTTT
>Ga0181473_100120_pt1 | contig 14070 bp, 12 predicted proteins | sample In2P11_FD_119089 | JGI IMG/M metagenome (GOLD analysis project Ga0181473, IMG submission 119089) | Clean room microbial communities from NASA Spacecraft Assembly Facility at Jet Propulsion Laboratory, Pasadena, California, USA -... ... | reverse complement strand
AAAAAAAAAAACTTTATTTTGAAACATTCAAATATAAACTAAAACATTTTTACATTCTTTTTATGTAGGGAATCTATATTCTCCGTAGAAAAGAAATCATGTTTACATTCTTTTTATGTAGGGAATGTATATCCTCCATGGAAAACAAGGCATTTTTATTCTGAAACATTCAAATACTAACCAAAACATCTTTACATTCTTTTTGTGGAGGGAATCAATACTCTCCATTGAAAGCCTATGATCTATTGGGCGGTAAAACAAACACCCAATTCTTAGCTCTTTACCATAATATGAACATAGCAACCAGTCCCCCAAATCCCATACCTAATGTTAATAATGACATTTTTTCATCCAAATGGCTTCTCCATCCCACTTTGACATTATTACTCTTGTCACAATTGCCTTCACTTATTGGTGGCTATTTTACATTGCATGGATTTAAAGGACACCCTCTTAAGCATTTATTCTTTTGAAATGATGTTACATTGAATGTAGAAAATTGTGTCCCTGTTGGGATTGGGCCACATAAGCTATTAAATGAAACATCAAAAACTGCTAACATTGACAATTTTGAGAGCTCTTGAGGAATCTCTCCAATCAATTTATATTTTGACAAGTCCAATTGTTCTAAGGTAGATATATCAAAAACCGATGCAGATATTTATCCCTTCAATTGATTTCCAAATAAATTCAACAATCTCAAGCTACTTAGGCTCCATATGATTGCAAAAATTACTCTTGTAAAATTATTGCTTGACAAGTCAACTATTGTATTTGTAGCAAGCACATATGTGAGAGTATATTTAGTTCTTTAATTGATAAAGGAAAATGGTACTTTAATATCATCTTTAATGTTTGAAAATATAACATTAATTATAAATCCTTGGAATCTCTCAAGGTGAAAAGGTATTCCTCCATTGAATTTATTGTTGGATAAATCCAAGACTTGTAGCTTGGTAAGATTGGTAATAGATTGGGGAAGGCCACCATGGAAATTATTATAACTAATACTTAGCACTCTTAAGTTTTGAAAAATTCCAATATATTGAGGCATCTCACCCTTTAATTTATTTTTCCTTAAATCGAACAATTCACGCATGGCCAAAGACATTGGAAAAGTTCTAGAAAAAATATTAGAATGAGCTAAAAAATGTTGTAAAGAATTTGGAAAGTTTATATTACCCAAAACTCTACTAATTGAATTTTTTGATATATCTATAATGGAAAGACACTTGAGTTTTTTTATAATTTTAAGAAGACTCCCACTCATATTATTATTAGACAAATCTATGGTCTCAAATATTTTATATTTCCGATGGCTTTAGGAATGTTCCTAGTGAAGTTGTTTTCTGATAAAGTCAAAGATTATAGTGAAGCCAATCCACTAATATGAGAAGGGATATTTCCAGACATATTATTCCTACTCAAGGCCAGGTAATCAAGAAATTTTAAGATGCTATCTAGAATATGTCCAGTTAAGTTGTTTGAAAATAAATACAAGAATTCAAGGGATTGGAGCTTTCCTATTTCCTGAGGAATGGTACTCGTGATCTAGTTGGTATTGTAGCCAAGAACTATAAGCTTCTTGAATATTGTAATGGTATTAGGTATGGGCCCTTTGAGTGTATTTGAATGAAGATCTAGATAAGAGAGATTGCTACAATTTCCTATTGCGGAAGGGATAAAACTTGAAATATTGCCACAAGTACAATTGTACTGAAGATAAGGATAATCGTCGTGAGGAATATCACAAAGGCCATGCATCGAAAGGTGAGTAAGCTCCTTAAAATTACCCAGCTTGGGTGGTACACTGTCAAAAAATTGTTTTCATAATATCAAGAAAATAAACAAATTTTAGTCTCAGGATTTGGGAGAACTAAAATCTTGGTTGATAACTTTGTATCATCATTTTTTTTCTTTTTGTATCTAGGAGGTGGAAATGGTAAACAATGTTATATTGTGTAGAACAAGTAAATCCTTTCAGCAACAATCTTTGGTAACCTAAATTTTGGGAATGTTAACGCAACTCTAGTACAAAACTACAACTCTGCTCCCAATCATGCACCATATCATTGCAATCATATTTGGCTCACCCTATGGAAAAAGAATTGAAAAAAATAAAAATGTGGCAGATCAAACTATTCCTTCTTCTGAAACTACTACAACACTTTGTCCCAACAAAATTCAAGCAACACAAAGAGTTCACTGATGGAAGTTCTAAACTTATTTGATCCCCAAAACATGTTTAATAACAAGGGAATTGCATATGAGCCGAAATTAGATTACAACCAAAAATCCCAATAAATAATCTTTAGACTTGAAAGATGAATTTTTAGCTACTTGTGCCTTTGACAAGTGGAGGTAATTATAAAAATAAGAATGACAATTCTATATAATGATGTTCTTCTAGAGCCAATATTGGGAATTGGAATGATCCATATGATATAAGAAAATAAACCCCCAAAAAGTGCTAAGCCATAACACTATTTCTCTATAGAATGCCGAAGGGAACATCTGAATAAAAACCACAATAGTTCACCTAATCATTTCTTTGTCAGATTCACCTTTCCATGTGAGAGGCCCTAAATGCGATGCAATGCAATGCACAACTGAATAACTAAAATCACCTACTATGGAGTAACTCCATTCCAAGAAAGGAAACTTGAAGAACAATTGCATACTAACCATTATGCCTTCATTTCTCTGATGTTGTATACCTTTGATGGATTATTTATTCATCGCCTACCAAGATTTTTCTCTAGAATCACTTCTTTAGTTTGGAAAACCCTCTTTGCATACTTACTCATCTAGAAAATGAAAAATTCCTAGTTTCTTTCCTTGAATCCAAAAAGCGATGATCTAAAGGTATTAATGATAAAATCCAACAAAGAGTGTCGGTCCTTCAAAGAGAAATAAATCCAAACTCTTTTTCGCTCAAAGAAGCATCACAACTCCCATCTCGTAAACCCATATAACAAGGATAGACCATTGAAAACTACACTAATTTTGGATTTGTGAAAACTCAGCCAAAATCAACACAAAGTATGCAAGAGAAAAACAATCTTCAGTCATAACCAGTTAATATTGTGACAAACATTTTAAACTTGATATTTATTGTAAGTGCACAGAAAATATTTAAAAGAATGTAATTTGCATTTTCAACTCTTTATAGTGTCATAAAGATAAAAAATTGTTTTGACTCCTAACATTTTAGGAATTGTCCAATGTCCTATTTCACTATAGATCTTATTAAAGTTTGATTTTAGTTTAACAATGTTGATTTTCTCCTTTAAACTTGTTAAAACAAAGATATATTTTTTATTTTCTAAATTGTGGTTGATCATCTCTTTATGGTATCTCCATTTTCTCTTATCCTCTAATTCTATATCAAATTACATTTTTCTCCTTAAATTTATGTGTAATAATATTTTTTAATATTATTAATGTGTTCTAAATTTATCTTTTCCTCCATACCCCAATGATTTCACACAAGACTTTCCATCCTTACGCTAGCATTGCTTAATCCACAAGGAGTTTTGGCTGGAGTTTGAAGCAACCTTAGGAAGGCTCTTCTCTTTCATGTTGTCTATTGGGTGAATGCATGAAGATGAGTAACACTTTTGGGCCAAATGTGGCAATGAAATTTCAATTTTTTACTCTTTTATTGAATTGAAGCTCTCAAAATTCATATAAGGATTGTGAATTTTGATTAAGAGTAAACAAACTATTTGTTGAGAATTATGTTGTTTTCCTAATGTTTTTTTTTTTGTAAAAAGCATTAGTGTCTTACAATTTATCAATTTTCCATTAAACAAAATTGATGTAGGAGCATAATCTCTTCAATTTGATTGTTTCATTTGACCGAGAGGGTCAAACCATTTACCAAGGGAGTTAGTTTCCTAAGATTGATTTCATTCTTTATTTTGTATAAGTCAATGCTTTTATGAGAATTATATGAATGTGAGGAATATTTTAATGAAAACTTATCCTTAAGAGATATTTCGAGAATATTGAGTGGGTTAGAGAGAATGAAGGACCATTCGATTAGTGATAGATTGAGGAGCTAAAAAGTCCTAAGTTAGAGGGTATAATTGAGGCTTTTGTGGATATAAGAGAGATTCTTGGATCTAAAACTAATTGGGTTTCAATCATGTATAAAATTATTTTATGTAAATTATGAGGGAAAGAAGAGAGTGAGTGTGCTTGAGAATAGACAAGTGAGAGGTTGTGGAAGCCTAGATCGGATTCAATGCCAAAAAGGTCAAAGAAATGAAAATCAGGCCAGAGGAGAAGACATAGAATTTACTTTTTCTTAGCAGAAGTGCATGTACAGAATTATTAAGGAATGAAATTCATTATGTTATTAATTTTCTTTGTATTATGATGACTTCAATATGTATGTATGGAAATTTTAATTGGTAATTCACTGAGAATGATTTCGACAATAGAAATCCTTAGTATCAAAATTATTAGCCAAAGCGTGATCATGGTTTAAAATCATAGAAGTATAGGAACAAAGTACATTGGAACTCTGTGTGTTGAAAGTAAATCTCGACCAGATATTCTGGAAGGAAATATCATCTATAACGAACATCAAATTTCTAGGTGAAGATTATTGATTTGGAAAATTGTTGAGATCGTCATCCTACATAGGGTTTAAAATTGCCATTGGAACAGGCAGACAAGTTGTTGAATGCAATGACCATGAAATGATAAAGTGATGAAGGCAAGTCGTCATTCATGGTGCGTTGAGAAGAGTATGAGTTTGGTTGGAAAGTGGGGTCAAATTATGAGTTGAACTTGGTGCCATGTAAGATGAAATCACCCAACACTATGAGAAGTGGAAGCACCCATCTTCAAAAAAGGAGGAATGTGGTCAATTATTTTTTCAACAAAGAAAAATTGCTTTCTATTAAGGATATGAAAATCCATATATCAGGGAGTGTAAATCTCAATCACCACAGAGAATATACATATGGTTGGGCCAACCATCATGAGTATACAGACACAAAAGCACATTCACATGCTATCAAAATATTTAGATCAACATTGACCACAACTGAAAATTAGTCTATCAAAATGCCAAAACAACCATAGAAAACAAAATTTTCTCTAGAGAGGAGAGCATCAGGAGAAGAACAGGGGTCCCCTAAAGACAATGACCCATGTTATAAAGGGATGGAACCTTCCCCTGTCAAAGATCCAGACTAGAGCTATTGGAAGATGATCTGATTCGGGATAGAACAAAAACCTGATTTAGAAAGGTGATATGCTTCACTATTTTCAATATGATAGATATGTAAGATAAGGAGATGATGAAAGTCAGCTCGCATATCCCTAAGACGTAGTTTCCAATTCTCAAGATATAGGGAGTTTAAGGGTCCCATGTAGTTAACCTAGTTAATAACAAATTTAGAATTGACGAAGACAGAGAGAGACTGGATATCGAGCCAGAGGGCACAATGGAGGACCCCCCCAAAGAGAAGGAAGTTCAACTCAACTATTAGATCCCTAGTCACAGTGCCAATAAAACCTATAAGAGAGTTCAAAGTTGATATGAATGGCCATTCCACATCCATAGGAATTAAAAGAGGATGCTCCATCAAAAAATCCCATAGGATAAGATGACCAAAGGTATTTAGGAGGGGGAGGATGAGAGTCATTGAAAGATAAGGGGACAATAAATTCAAAGCAATATGAAAGGATTCTGCAATAGGTTCTCCAAATGTTCAACAAAACATGATCAAATATGAAAGAATTTCTAGACTTCCATATGCCCCATATAATGAAAAAGCCTAGGATACAATGAGATTTATGATCCAAATATCACCGACCAAGATAAGAGATAATGTCTGGACCATCCCAAGAAACAGGGCAGGTCATCATATGGAGCACCCCATTCCATACTGAACACGAAAAGGGACAAAGGATGAAAAGGTGAAATGCATCCTCTTCGAATGAAAGGCAGTGATTGCATCGTCCCAGACCATGGAAACCCTTCTTACATAAAATTTCCCATGTCAGAATGTGATTATGAACAACAAGCCAGAAGAAGCATTCCAATTTCAGGGGAAAATTCCATTTCCAAGCCCTCAACATCCAAGAGTAAGCTAGAATCTGTCTTGTGGGAAAAGACATTAAATTATATGCTTCCTTGATAATGACCCTCCTTTGCTGGGAGCCACCAAAACAGATAAGCTTATCATCTTTTGGAAGGAGGACTATCCCAAACAATTTAAGATTAGTAATGTAGTTTTGCCATTATAGTAGCAGTACCTCCAAGAATCAAATTCAAGCCTACGATGGATGGATTAGAATTTCTGTGAGTGTCATAGAATGACTTCGTGCCAAGGTAAATCATTTATGAGCTTGAATATGCATTCCAATTTCATGAAGGGTGTCAGATTTCTTTAAGGAATTATTGGGTATGAGTTTCCAGATTGTCTATGTGTAAATACAAAGAATTGATGGGGCTTTATTTGATGGTTGAATATTGATTTCTTTATGGTGCAATATGATCTGAGATCGTTGCCACATATGTGAAGAAAATAGAACAAAGGAGAATATTGATCATTATTGATAGATGTGTTGGAATTGTTTGCAATAAATATTTGTAACTGTGTGAACGTGATCATTGTTTGGTTGACCTCTATGTGAGGATGAAGTGTAATTTAATAATCCACCTGAAAGATGAGAAATTGTGTAACAACATGGGTTGGCCATGATTGTAACCTGAGTGAATTATGTCAGTACAATGATGGTCTACATCATTTGGTATCAGAGCTCAGAATAAAATTTTACGTAGAAGAAATTAGACAGTGAGAATTTGTGAAAGAAAAAGAAAATTCATTGAGGAAGAACCAGGGCCGATAGAAAGCATTAGAGTTGTTCATGGAATTACTAAATATCATATCATGGAAGATTGCCTTACATCACTGCCATATGAGGAAGATGTGTTTCTACACAAGCTTGAATTGAATGCAACAAGTAAGGGAGAAAATACAATTGGAAACTTGCGTTGAAAGGGAAGCATGGAAGAAGAGAAAGCTTGAGGATTCACTACGAGGAAGGAGTAGAGAAGTAGTTTGAAGATCAACTATTGGAAATAGGAACCAGTTTGATTGAAGATCAAACCCGTTGAAGAAACATAGAGGTAGACTTGAACCAAAGGAGAAATCGAGTCTATTGGAGAAGAAACAACAGGTTAATGCATTTTTTCTTTGAAGAATTGTACATGTAGAAGAATATTGTTTGAAAAGTTTGGAAGTAAGTAGGAATTTATTTTCCTATGAAAATTGGAGCAGATTGTATTATATTTGTGGAGGATTGTATGTATTTGCAAAACAAATTCCAACAGTAGTGGAAAAAAAGAATGATTAATATTATGTTTGTACTAGCCATAAGTGAGGCGATAGTTGTGATGGCAAGGAGGAAGAAATCATCAAAGGGAACAAAAGTTAGAAATTTGTGATTGCAAGATGAAGAAAATGTTATAAGGAAGAGGTGTTATCATTCTAATAGGATTAAGATACTGTAAGGAATTGTGAAGAAGAACCCAATAGTAGAATTCGATGATCCAAAAAGAGAAGGAAATGAAGATAGTGGAAGGATAAGTGAGAAAAATATGGCAATAGTTAGGCAGATTTTGAAATTCGAGAAGAAGGTACACTCCAGAAAGAGAGTGGAAGGGTTTTTTTGTAAAGGACTAAGGAGGTGGACAACTTCCAACATCAGCGGTTGGGTAGAAGTTTCTAAGAGAGGGGCAGTTCCACAGAGAGTGCAGGGAGAACTATAAAAAAAAGTTCAAGAGAAGGAACAAGGAACACCAGGAGCATAAGCTCAGAGGAAGCTTGGGTAGGTGTTTCTAGAAGCCAAAAACTTGCTATAATATAGAGAATAAGCTTAGTTGTAGCTCATAGGTGAACGAAAAAGACTTCACAAAAATGAGAAGAGAAAAAGGTGAAGATGAATACAAATAGTCATGAGAAGGGTTCAACAAAAGTTCACAAGAAAAGAGGAAGAGATGCCAAAGAAGTTGGCATGAAGATGAGTCATGAAGAGAGAGAGGCATAAATGACACAATTGAAAGATGAACTCAACAAGGTGAGAGAGCAGTTGCAAAGGCAAACAAAGTAGCTACATGAATCATTAATGCAAGAGTTGAAGAGTGGAGTGTATGTAGGGAAAATGATTCACTGGTGAATGAAGAGACCACATGAAAGAAACGAGAAGAGGTAGATGATAGGTATGATCCATAATTGGTTGAGGATGCTTAGAAAGACTGAGTCTGAACCAGAGACAAAAGCAAATATGGAGTGCATTTGTGCACCAAAAGAGGGACCCATCCTTGGGGAGGATGGTAGTAATGAAGTATAAGATGAAGAAAAGTCATTGAGGACTGTTATGCAAGATGAAAAGAGGCCAAAACAATCTAAGGATGATGAATGTATGGATGTAGACACTAAGAATCAAATTTAATAAGAATTGATGGACAACTTGGAGGAGTCAATGTTGCATGAGGAAAGAATGTTGGCAGCCACAAAAGAGACCTCAAGGTATCATGTTTTTTAAACTAACGAGTGTTTTATTTTTGTAGGTGATGCATATTTGCAAGAACCAAAGTATTGGTTGGAAAACAAAGAAGCACAAGAACTATTGGAGAAACCCATGCAAGTTGGAAAAGGCGTGGACATGAAATTTGTTGTAGTAGAATTAAAGTTTTTATAGGATTTCTTGGACAATCCAAAGACCAGTTATGAAGAAAATGAAATGATGGTGGCTTGTAGCAATTTTGTAGAGGATAATGATGAGGTTTCAATGGAGAAAATGCAACAAAAAAGGGGCAGTCGTGATGATGCATTCCAGCTGCAAATGCAGACCAAGAGGGAAGCCATTCTAGACAATTAGCATCTTGATGATTTAGCAGTGGGCAGCAGTATGTTCCAAAAAGGAATGAATGGTTCTTGATAAACAGAATACAAGTTAGACTAAGATATTGAGAATGTTAGAAATTTCATGATGAAAGTGTCTCAAAAGAGACATCTTGCAGGAAGGAAGGAAGATGGAAAAGGCTTGTTGATAGGGATAGAGCGAGTATACATTAGCAAGGAGAAGGAAGAGTTGCAACATAAGGTCTGGAAGCTAGGAAGAATGAAGAAGAAGATAATGGATCAACAACGACATAATGAGGAACGCGATCAATTACAAAATAAGATTTGGGACCCAGGCATACTTTCTTCAACAACTCGTGGTTAGTAGACCATGAAACCTTTCAACTTGGGGAGTTTGATGCAGGAGAATAAGCTCTTCATTTTTACAGTATCATTTGACCGAGAGGGTTAAACCATTTACCAACGGGGTTGGTTCCCTAAGACTGATTTCATTCTTTATTTTTTATAAACCTATGTTTTTATGTGAATTTTATGAATGTGAGGAAAATTGTAATGAAATATTCTCCTTAAGAGAAATTTCGAGAATATTGAGTGGGTTAGAGAGAATGAAGGATCGTTAGATTAGTGATAGATTGAGGAGCTAAAAATTCCTAAGATAGAGGGTCTAGTTGAGGTTTTTCTGGATCTAAGAGAGATTCTTGGATCTGAAACTAATTTGGTTTCAATCCTCCATATATAAAATTACTTTATGTAAATTATGAGGGAGAGAATAGAGTGAGTATGCTAGAGAATAAAAAAGCGAGAGTATGCGGAAGCCCATATCGGTTTTAATTCCAAGAAGGTCAAAGAAATGAAAATCGGGTGACAAGAGAAGACAAAGAATTCTCTTAGTATAAATGTATGTAAAGGAATGAAATTCATAATTAATAATGATGACTTCAATATGTACATATGGAAATTTTAATTGGTAATTCTCTAAGAATGAATTTTGCAATAGAAATCCTTAGTGTTGAAATTATTAGCCAAAGCGTGATCATGGTTTGAAATCTTAGAGGTACAAGAACAAATTTCATTGGAACTCTATATGTTGGAGGAGAACATCAGCTATAGGTTATGGAAGGAAAGACTATCATCTAATAATAATGAACATCAAATTTGAAGATTATTGATTTGGAAAAAAATTTAGATTGCCAACCTGCATAGGGTTTAAAATCACCATTGGAATGAGCAGACAACTTGTTGAATGCACTGACCATGAAATGATCCAATGATGAAGGCAAGTCCCCATTGATGGTGCATTGACAAGAGTATGAGTCTGGATGGAAAGTGGGGTCAAATTCTGAGTTGAACTTGGTGCCATTATAAGATGAAATTGCCTAGCATTGGGAGAAGTGGAAACACTTATCTTCAAAAATGGAGGAACATGGTCAATTTATGGATGATCAACAATGGGAAATAGTGCCAATTTTGTACAACATCATTTACTTGTAGGAATGAGAACGTATTAATTGATGGCATTGGGTGCACAAAAACTAACTGATCTAGATTGTTGGCAAGCTACAAAAAAAGGAATTGTTACCTTCAAGAATCAAATTCAAGCCTAAGTTGGACATATTAGAATTTGTATGAGTGCCAAACAATGACTTCGTGCCCAGGTAAATAATTTATGAGCTTGAATATGCATTCCAATTTCATAAGGTTTGTCAAATTTCTCTAAAGAATTGGTGGGGTTTCAAGACTATGTATGTGTAAATATAGAGAATTGATGGGGCTTTATTTGTTAGCTTAATGTTTATTGATTTATGGTGCAACATGATCTAAGACCGTTGCCACATATGCAAAGAAAAGTAGATAAAGGAGAATATTGATCATTAGTGATAGTTGTGTTGAAATTGTTTCCAATAAATATTTGTAACTATGTGAACGTGATCAAAGTTTGGTTGACCTATGCATGAGGATGAAGTGTAATTTAATAATCCACATAAAATATGAGAAATTGTGTAACAACGTGGGTTTTCCATGATTGGAACCTGAGTGAATTATGTCAGTTGACATATACAAAAACAACAAGATTTATATTTATTGAAGAAAAAAAAATGTATATTTTATTTAGGCGTGTGATCCTTTGAACCTTAGTCTGTTATAAATACATTAATTGAATTAGTGATAGGAGTTTAAAGGATTTATTTCTTATTCATATCAGGCATATAACTATTTTTATCTACCTATAACTGAACCCACATTTTAGTGGAACTATTTGACCTCTAAGGTTGATATCATAGATAATTTTTCAACCTCTTATCACAACTTTGAATGTGTTGAGGGCTACTGATATTTGGTAATTATCCACATACCTTTGTAATATCCCTCAATTGAATGCATTGATGGATATTGCATATCTACTAGCCATAGCCACTTGAAGGGCCTAACCTTGGTCACTATGATAGGAATTCTTCTCAATGTTTTCTCCTCATGTAATAACTCCACTACCATAACTTCTTCTCATTGTTTTCTCCTCATACAGTAGCTCATTCTTTAAATTTATAATTATTGGGTCATCTCACAAACCCCATGCTCATGCTTTGCTAAATTTTACAAGCCTAAGAGATGAACTAAATTAATTTTGTCAGTTGGCAAACCTTGGTATTACACCAAGAGTGTTGCAATTTCCAAAGGCTCTTCAACTTTACTTGTCAACCTAGGGTTTGTACAAACTTCAAGGTGACATTGCTATATACACTATAGATGAATTATACTCATGCCACCCTCAACCAGGTCACTTGATCATTAGGGCTCCAAGACCATTCCTCTACTAAACTTAAAGGAGATTAACAACTGAAAGCATAATTTAAAAGCTATCCCTAGTGCAGAGAAAGTAAATGTTTTTCAACTCTAACTTGTAAATGTTGTCAACTTGTAAACGTTATTGATTCCATTCATGAAAAGCACAAGAATTATGCTAATTGTAGAAAGGAAAATACTCTAATTTGAAATCAATCATCTAGCTATCAGGTTTTCTTGAAAACAGAAGATCATACTACAAATTCATAACGCAATAATGCATGCATTGTTTATCTAGTCAAACTTGCAGATTAGGTAAGGTCCTAATTTCCAACTTTAGAATGAAAGAACTAATGCTATTCAATCTTCCAAGGAAGAAAAAGGAATGAAGGGAATGGCCTAGTTGGTACTTATGGTCATGGAATCCAAGATGAGGGGTCAACCTACTCCTAAACTAAGTTATTCTATCATTGTAGGTCAAACCAAGCTGCTATAGATGTGTTGTAGGATGTTGCTATAGGATCCCTGTAGTGCTACAAGAAGTCCTGAAATGCTACAGGAAGTTGGCCGACAGGGTTTGGAGGCTAAGGATGATGGGATGAAGTGATGGCAAGTTGAATGCAAGTTGGGAGGAATGTAGGGAATGTGATTAACACCCCTAACCAAGCCCAACACTTCAGGAAGGTTGGATTTGGGCTAATAGAATTTCTCATGGTGACAAAAAAAAAGATCAAGAACATGGGTTGGCATGCATCAAAATAGGGTGGAGAAGTCCTAGATGGAGTTTTTGGAAGGATTCCTTGCCTCTAGATCCAACAACCCTACAACATCACATGCAGTTGTTCCTCTTTTTATTTGCAAAATACTACATTTAAGGGTGGAAAAGATGAATTGGATTTATAAACTATCTAACAAATGCTAAGAACTTGATATATGTAATGAAATACCTTCTAAGCTACAACAATCATATGTGAAGCAAGATACCAAATGTAAACCTTTCGAAGAAATCATAAACAGGAAATCACACACTTTTTTTGGGTTGTGATGGTGGGGTCCTCTAATCACACTCCCATGAGAGAGATGAGATAGGGATCACAGTCAAGAATTTTAAGGATAATCCTCCATTGAACTACATCAACTAATCAACATTCTAAGCTAAAAGAAATATGAATAAACTCTATTGAACTGCAACAATTAATCAACATTCTAAGCTAAAAGAAATATGAATAAACTCTACCAAACTGCAACAACTAATCAACATTCTAGGCTAAGAGAAATATAAGTATACAAGAGGGACCTAGGCTACTAGGGTTGGGCCCAAACCCAAGAGCTTCGTCCCTCCGAACTAACTCAGTGATCGATCAAGATAAAACTTCTTATTATCATTCCAAAAATGTCAAATACATCATCAAAATAATAGTCACAAGTGCTTTAGCTCAATGGCCTCTTAGCTATAATAAAAATTCAAATCCTAATGAGTTCCTTAGCATGTTTATTTATACAAAAGGGTACCTACCAACAAATCCCTAGAAAATAGGATGTTTGTCTCCCTAACTCGAGAATAGGTGGATCTAGATCTCCCTTGAACAACACTGGCTTGGCTGGCAATGATCTCGGCCTACTTGGATGCCAATTACCTTGAGTTGATGAAAGATAAAGTGGTGATCTTTTGCTGATTTGAGGAGTTAAGGAGGTGGAAAACCTCCTAGAATATCTCTTTGTTGTTTACTTCAAGCTCTTGCACTCAAATTATCTCACAATTGCTTCAATTCCTGCATTTAACATGCATTAGGCCACATGACATAACAACACATCTTTTACTCCTCACACTAAGCATAATATAACAAAATATGTAGATAAATGTGAGAAAAAGATAATTTAATAAGTTGTAGGATGGAATTGTGACCCTTATGATATACCTATTGATGAGCCTCATCATCACCCCATATTGAAATTGTTTCTCATCCTCTGAGCAACTCAGTCATCTATGTCCATGTCTTTCATGGCCCTGGTGGCCTCTTTGACATCTCAAGGTTCTGCAAATGGTGTGCCCTCCTTAGGATAGAAGCCTCCATCCTTTGTTGAAAATAGCAACAAGAAATGATAAAAATAGAATCCGGAATATTCCAATTTAATTTGTCCTTGAATTAAATTGTGCATTTTGAATTTAGTCTTAATAGCTACTTGGAAAAGATTAATTAATTCATCTTGAATTAACTAGTTGGAGAAATTCAAGTTAGAAGTCTTTCTGAAGTCATGCAAGAGTTATCCCTTTGATTAAGGCGATAAGATTGAGTTATTCCTTAAATAAAGGAGATAAGGTTGAGTTATATTTGAGTTGTAATTAGTTAACTTAGTTTACTGAGTTAAGTCCAGTTAAATTAGTTCCAAAATGTTT
>Ga0181473_100043_pt1 | contig 14155 bp, 6 predicted proteins | sample In2P11_FD_119089 | JGI IMG/M metagenome (GOLD analysis project Ga0181473, IMG submission 119089) | Clean room microbial communities from NASA Spacecraft Assembly Facility at Jet Propulsion Laboratory, Pasadena, California, USA -... ... | reverse complement strand
TAGCTAGCCCTACGAGGACAGGAGAGGGCTCTCTCCGAGTCACACTCAGTGAATAAGTAAATGAAATGGCCTGAGATGACTTACAATGAAATATTTGTCTTAGGCTAGTAAGTGAAAATGAATATAAGGAGTGATTTTTATGAATGACTGTGTTTTTGGGATGTTATGGGACCACTGGACCTCAATGAACAGAGAACTTAACATAAAAGCACAGATTATTTCGTGAGGCAAGGCAGGCGGAAAGCATAGCAATTTAGTTTTAAGATATGGCGGAATGGAGAGATTGATTAAGAAGGTGAAAATGGCATGGCCAACATGAATCCTTTTCAACAGAAGAATGAACAATGTATATGAAATTTTCCCATAGGTAGAGCAATAAAATTGAATTCTACCTAATCTCACTCGAAAAACTTCACTAGAAATTAATATGAAATGAACTATGAAACATAACAAGATACATATGAAACATAAGAGACACACTTGCTACACTCACATCCACATGAATCTCATGAAATAGAGCTGTTGCCTCTCATTAATTCTCTATAAAAATATACAATGTAAAGTTTCTTTCCCACAGTCCCCCAGAAGTTACAAGCCAACCAACCCAAATTTCCTTTGCAAATAGTTTGCATACAATATATAGAATGTGTCATGAAGAGATAGAACGCCCAAGGGTCACAAAATGAAGGTGGAGAGCCAAACATCAGCTACAGGTGCAGCTCCAAAAACATGACAAATGGCTTGGGTGACCCTTTGCCTTCCTTTGCCACTTGTATAACTGACCATATGGAGTGAAAATATTTATAAAACCGTCGCGCTCCTCATCCTGTGCATCATGCTCTTTTCCAGGTAACTTTTGGAGGCCTTAGATGTGTCCAAATTGAGTTAAGGATAGCTCATTGGAAATATATTTGAGTCAGATTTCTAACCCAACCAGAATTTTTTGATTTGGAGTTCATTTACCCTGTCAAAAATCAAATCTCCCAAGACTGGTCGAACTATGCCAAATGAGGCTGCCTCAAGGCAGAGTGTTGTTGCGGTCAACTTTTGAATGCCTTCCTCAATCCCAAATTGAGCTAATGATGGCTTATTGGAAAGGTAAGTGAGTCTACTTTCTGCCACAATTATAATTTTTGGATTTGGAGTTCATTTTCCCTATAAAAAATCAAATCTCCCAAGACCGGTCGAACTGTGCCAAATGAGGCTGCCTAAAGGCAGAGTGTTGTTACAGTCAACTTTTGGATGCTTTCCTCAACTCCAAATTGAGCTCATGATAGCTCATTGGAAATATAATTGTCTCTAGTTATCTTTTGTATTATCAAGCAAGTTATTTGGCCAACCGAGCTAGGAGAAAATTTGTTTTTTCTGAGGTCGCTCTAGAGGTGCATCAATTTTCCCGAGACAATTGTATTTTTGACATTTCTTCAAAACCATAACACCTGTGTAAAAAGTGAAGGAGTTTTTACTCCCTTGGTCTGTTTTGGACAAAAACCTCTCCTAGTTTTCTCGAATTCATCTTTGATTTCTCAGAAACGTCATTTGAGTGAAACATATCCCGATGTGTGGGACAAGGAATTTTCCAAAATGAAGCGAAATGAAGGGGATAGGGAGCTTCTAAATTCTTGAGGAAATTTTGGGAGGTATGGAGGGATGTTAGGAAGTAGGGGAAAGTGTAATCTTAGAAATTGAGTGAGGGGGAAGGGGTCCAAAAAGGAAAAACACAGGCCCAACCATAGAAAATTGCCCGGTTGTAGCAAGAAACTAAGGTTTGTGCGAAAATGAGGAATTTGGGGAATCTCAGTGAGGGGAAGTGTTTGATAAGGTACTTTAAGGATAGGGGAAGGTGTGTGAACATCAAGATACAAGTTTTTCCGATGATTTGACCATCCAAGAGAAATTAGCTTCAAAACCTTAGGAGAAGGAAATGAACCTTGCCTAGGCACAACTGAAACATGAACAAGGTATGAAATGACCCAATGGAACTTGAAATGATGATGAAAACCCTCTGAATAATGTTAGACTCAGCTGAATGGTGACATTGACTGACATATGGACAACTTGAAAGGATTGAAAGCAAACTCTAGACCTAATGCCTAGTGACCAAATTTTACTTGAAGACTCACTGAAATGATAAAATTTGACCTTGACACCTTAAAATCACTTGTGTAAGAGCATGTTTGATCACTGGAGGAAGGTTGCAAATACTGAAACTAACATTGGCTCCAATGGGCGATGGTTCCTTGGAGGTGCCAAGAACTACAAATCTTTGGATGAGCAGACAATGCCTTTGTCCATTGGGCTATGGAGTCCATTATTCCAACATGACTCAATTTATTTACATGAAACTTGACTCAAACTAACTCAATGCAAACTGACATGACTAAAAAACTTAACTGAACTTAAAACTTAAAGCTTGGTGGTAGTACATGACCACCTTTATTTCTTACAAGACTATATATCATCAAACTATATCAAACTGCCAATGTAACCAATCAAGAAGATGGCTACTTGACTAATTCTTCCGATCAGATCTTCTAGTCAACAATTGATACCGGTAACTGGGCATCCCAAAACATAATTGGCCATGATCTCCTTCATCACTGAATACTGCAATAATGACCTTCACTACTGTCTGTAACAAATCTGTCATTGGATCATGAAAAACATGAAGATTTACCTCATGCTGAAGAAACAAGATGTCTTTTTCTTTTGAGTCTGATCTTCCTTCATAATTTACTTCAGAAAAAGTATGCTCCTGGTCCTCAAAAAATCTTGAACAAGCAGATGAGTGGATTTCCTCTTCAAAGAACACTTCAAAACATGAAACATATGAGGAAGAATCTGAAATGGAATCCATAATGGTCTGGATGGCTATAGTCTGAATATATTCCTGATCATCTTGACATGATATGACAGCCAGATTCTCATTACATTCATCACATTCATCAATCATGAGAAAAGCAACTTCGGATGATTCTTGAAACCCAACACTAACATTTTTATCATCTACCATAAATTCATCCAGAGAAAGCTCAATTTTCTCATCTTTTTGTCCATGAGCTGACTGGAATACCTCTTTATGAAGGCTTTGTTCTGATGACATGAGAACATTTGGACCCAAAACTTTGTCTTCTTCTATGGACCAATTTGAAACGACACTTTTTCTTTCATCACTTTCAGCCATATGGAACTCTTCAACCTGATGATCTATTTCATGTAATTCATGTTGCTGTCAAGATGCAAAATTCCTTCATTTTCCACCGTACAAAGATCTTGATTCCGCTGCAAAGTTTCCTAAGCATCTTGACACTGCTGAAAGGGATTTTCATACAGGGCTTCCATGATTTCATCATCCACAAAATTATCATCCTCATAATATTTTTCAAGGCTCTCAATAAAACCATAAGCATGCTTGCAACAATCATGAACTAGATTTAATGATCGATAAGAGTCTTTATATCTTTCATTGAACATGGCATGCAAAATCCTTTAGACAGTAAATACAAGCAACGGGCAAATTTTCATACCAAGATTGGGCTTCACCTTCAAGGGTGGCGATCTTCATTAAGCAATCTTCAGGAAAATCAACCTTCAACTTGCGAATATGCATGTGAAATCAAAATAGATGTAAAGCAGCATCCTTCTTACCATCATCTTTAAATGTAGGCAGATTCCTTGACCAATCTACCTTTGGAATTTTATTTGGAAAGACTGGAATGTGATCTCGGCTCATGGGAGCATATCTTCTTGCAATCCGATCCATCTTAAGAAATCTCAAAGCTACTGATCCCTCTGCATTGGAATCACCATGAAGGATTGATTGCATGGATTCTTCATTGAATGGAGTCGCCAGGTGAATGATTTCAACCGTCTTCTTATGTCTGATTGTTGTTCACCATCAACTATCAGATTTGAACTTGAGATATGTCCTGGGGCAAGACAATCTACAAGAAAACCATTTTCTTCCCCAGTATGGTCGCCACTATGTTAGTGCTTGAATCTACCTTAGGCTGAAGGAAGGTGAGGTTCAAGGCAACATCAAACCAAGCTCAGCCTCATAGCTAGCCCTACGAGGACAGGAGAGGGCTCTCTCCGAGTCACACTCAGTGAATAAGTAAATGAAATGGCCTGAGATGACTTACAATGAAATATTTGTCTTAGGCTAGTAAGTGAAAATGAATATAAGGAGTTATTTTTATGAATGACTGCGTTTCTGGGATGTTATGGGACCACTGGACCTCAATGAATAGAGAACTTAACATAAAGGCACAGATTATTTCGTGAGGCAAGGTAGGTGGAAATCATAGCAATTTAGTTTTAAGATATGGCGAAATGGAGAGATTGATTAAGAAGGTGAAAAGGGCATGGCCAACATGAATCCTTTTCAATAGAAGAATGAACAATGTACATGAAATTTTCCCATAGGTAGAGCAATAAAATATAATTCTACCTAATCTCACTCGAAAAAATTCACTAGAAATTAATATGAAATGAACTATGAAACATAACAAGATACATATGAAACATAAGAGACACACTTGCTACACTCACAACCACATGAATCTCATGAAATAGAGCTACTACATCTCATTAATTCTCTATAAAAATATACAATGTAAAGTTTCTTTCTCACAGTCCCCCAGAAGTTACAAGCCAACCAACCCAAATTGCCTTTGCAAATGGTTTGCATACAATATATAGAATGTGCCATGAAGAGATAGAACGCCTAAGGGTCACAAAATGAAGGTGGAGAGCCCAACATCAGCTACAGGTGTAGCTCCACAAACATGGAAAATGTCTTGGGTGACCCTTTTCCTTCCTTTGCCACTTGTATAACTGACCATATGGAGTGAAAATATTTATAAAATCGTCGCGCTCCTCCTCCTGTGCGTCGCACTCTTTTGCAGGTGACTTGTGGAGGCCTTCTCGATGTCAAAATTGAGTGCAGGATAGCTCATTAGAAAGGTACTTGAGTCTACTTTCCAATACAACCTGAATTTTGTGATTGGGAGTTCATTTTCCCTGTCAAAAATCAAATCTCCCAAGACTAGTCGAACTGTGCCAAATGAGGTTGCCTCAAGGAAGAGTGCTGTTGTGGTCAAATTTTGAATGCCTTCCTCAACCAAAAATTGAGCTCATGATAGCTCATTGGAAAATTAGTTGAGTCTAATTTCTGACCCAATCAAAATTTTGTGATTTGGAGTTCATTTTCCTTGTCAAAAGTCAAATCTCCCAAGACTGGTCGAACTGTGCCAAATGAGGCTACCTAAAGGTAGAGTGTTGTTACAGTCAACTTTTGAATGCCTTCCTCAACTCCAAATTGAGCTCATGATAGCTAATTGGAAATATACTTGTCTCTAGTTATCGTTTGGATCATCAAGAAAGTCATTTTGCCAACTGTACTAGGAGAAAATTTGATTTTCCCGAGGTCGTTCCAGAGGTGTATCAATTTTCCTGAGACAATTGTTTTTTTGACATTTCTTCAAAAACATGACACCTGTGTAAAACGTATAGGAGGTTTTCCTTTCTTGGTCTGTGTTGGACAAAAACCTCTCTCATTTTTCCTGAATTCATCTTTGATTGCTCAAAAACATCATTTGAGTGAAACATATCCCGATGTGTGGGACAAGGGATTTACCGAAATGAAGCGAAATGAAGGAGATAGGGAGCTTCTAAATTATTGAGGAAATTTTGGGAGGTATGGAGAGATGTTATGAAGTAGGGGAAAGTGGAATCCCAGAAATTGAGTGAGGGGAAGGGGTCCAAAAAGGAAAAACACAGGCCCAACCATAGAAAATTGCCTGGTTGTAGCAAGAAACTAGGGTTTGTGCGAAAATGAGGAATTTGGGGAATCTCAGTGAGGGGAAGTGTTTGATAAGGTATTTTAAGGATAGGGTAAGGTGTATGAACATCAGGATACAAGTTTTTCTAATGATTTGACCATCCAAGAGAAATTAGCTTCAAAACCTTAGGAGAGGGAAATGAACCTTGCCTAGGCACAACTGAAACATGAACAAGGTGTGAAATGACCCAATGGAACTTGACATGATGATGACAACCCTCTGAATGATGTTAGACTCAGCTGAATGGTGACATTGACTGACATCTGGACAACTTTGAAAGGAGTGAAAGAAAACCCTAGACCTAATGCCTAGTGACCAAATTTTACTTGAAGACTCACTGAAATGATAAAATTTGACCTTGACACCTTAAAATAACTTGTGTAAGAGCATGTTTGATCACTGGAGGAAGGCTGCAAAGACTAAAACTAGCAGCTGCTACTAAGTTCTATAGGAGCTTCTTTGACCTCTGGATCTCCTTTAAAATTGGTCACTGCCAATCCTGTAGGTGTTGCTATGTATCCTGTAGGCTTACAGGACAATGACTTGTTTTGTCCATATCTCCCAAATGGTAGGCTGAATTGAGCTGAAACATTTTGAGCATGTTGCAATCATCATTATGCACCTCTCCATTGAAAAATTTTGGTTAATGGATGCACGGATCTAGAGGAAAACTAAAAATGGCTGAAGGTGATGGAGGTCAATTTCTTGGAAACCGTGTACTGGAATTTGTTGAAATTGCTTGTGCATGTTACCATCATCCATATGCATCTCCCCATGAAACAATTGTTTAAATGGATGCACAATTATTGAGAAAATGCAAAAATGGTTGAAGGTGATGGAGGCCAATTTCTTGGAAACCGTGCACTAGAATTTGTTGAAATTGCTTGATCATGTTACCATCATCCATATGTATCTCCCCCTGACACAACTTGGCAAATAGATGCATGGTTTTCAAGTTATGGCAAAAACAAATTTATGCTCTATGTATTTTTGTATCTTGTAGTAAAACAAAGTATCCTATAGTTTTTTAGGACAACAAAGAAAATAAGTGGTAGAAGCTTGAGACTGATGGGTGGATGGTGAAAATAGATGAGGGCGATGGATTGGTATGGCCTGGGCCTTGTTGGAGCATTTAAGAGAAGTAGGAGAAATTCAAATTTTGACTTCTTTTAACTAGATTGACTAATTTTCCTTTCGATACCAACTTGTTTTTGTTGCTTGCAAATGTTGGAGAGTACATGCATGCATGGAGTAAGGATTCTTTAATTTTTTCTCTTTTTTTTTTGTTCTTCTAGGCATACTAGCCGCCTCAATGAGGTTTTCAACTAGTAGGTCCGCCTAGGTGCCTCAAAGGAGGTTTTTACTTAGGATCTTCTTTTTTTCTCTTTTTTTTTGTTCTTCTAGGCATACTAGCCGCCTCAATGAGGTTTTCAACTAGTAGGTCCGCCTAGGTGCCTCAAAGGAGGTTTTTACTTAGGATCTTCTTTTTTTCTCTTTTTTTTTTTCCTTTTTTCAACCCATTGACTACCTCATGGAGGTTTTCAATAAATTAGCCAATTCGAGGCACCGCCAAGGAGGTTTTCACCTTTGATTTTTATTTTTTCTCTTATTTTTCATTTTTTTTCTTCTACCCTACCCTACATGAAAAAAAAAATCACTTTCAAGTATAAGAATACTTCCAATGGAGCCATGTGCACATCAAGATGACAGACAAAATGATGTGTAGGTTTGAAATGTATGTTTTAACATCTACCTGGATTTCAGAGACCAAATGATTTGACTTTGAAAGGATCAAGCATAGTTGAGGAAGAGAGTGATGTTGCAACTTAGTGACTGTCTGGAACCATATTTCAATATAGTTGTGATGCCTCTAGTCCACTTTCTGATTTAGATCATCTTGTATATCTTCTTCTACCATGACCTTCAAATCTTCCTCTTTTTGTTAATTGTTCTCTTGAATACATGGAGGATTTGATGGTAACCATGAGGGAGCTTTCTTGATCTCGAATTTTGATGTCTTCTCTTCATCAATCGTAGCCGATGGTTTTTTGGTCTTCTTATTTGAATCTTCTTCTTTTGGATGTGGTCCTTTAAAGATATCAAGATGATCTCATTTTTGCAATACTCTTCTTGAGCTATGGTGAATACCATTGATCTCAAGAGGAGATGTTTGGAAGTGTTGTACCTTAGCATTGTAAATGGGTTGAAAAAAAGAGAAAAAATAAGATCCTCAAGAAAAGAGAAGTTTTAGCTTTGGCTTATCACGTTTAACCTAGGAAAGAGAGAAAAATATAATTATTTGGAGGAGAAAGTGGTGGCTTCATGTTCCACTATTAGGGCTAGTGATGCATCATTATAATTGTGTATCTTCATAATTTCACTTAATATTTTGAAGCTCTCAAAGTCGGGTGTACTTTCATGAATGTATTGTGACTGTTGTAAGACTATTATTTCATGTTTGTGTCGTATGTTTGTGTTCATATGTTCTAAGAAAATATAATATTTTGTTGTCTTTGGTATACATATTTATTGAGTTGTGCATCTTTTATTTCGTGATTGTTATTACTTTGCGAACTATTTTTCAAATTAATTAACTATTCTTTCTATTTATTTGCGTGTCTTTATTAGGATTGTACTATTAATTTTCTTCCAAAGGCTCACTCTATTTTTTACTGTCCTTGAAATTAATTTATACACATTACAATTGTGTGTTCCCCAAGGCTAAGTTACTTTCTTATCTCAAAAGTTATGGTTATGTTGTTTATTGCAGCCAAGGAAAATCTCTAATATCTTCATGATGGCAATCATGTTGATTTTCCGAATGGGGCTCCCATCCCGAATGGTGTGAGGTAAAATTAGGATTTCATACTGAAGGGCCTCTAAATTAGACATAAGTGAAGGCCCATAAACCATCCTTCAACACATTAAACATCTCTTTTTGCATTAGATAATTTATTTTTAACTTTAATATATTCATTAGGAAGGTTTATGAATAATTGAATATTTGTGCCTAATATTATTTGTTTTTGTGGAATATTATGAGAATATTGGGCAGATTATGAAGAGTTGGAGGAGGAGATAATTTAGGGACTTGTTCCCTACTATTGGAGGATCAATAATAAATAATAAGTCAACAAGATATTATGGAATTATGGTACAAATTGTGGAACTCCAATGAGTGAGAAAATCTAGAAATGTGTTCCACTAATCAAGGGAGAAGATCCATTGATCAAGGGATTTTGGTGGGGAAAGATTCCTCCATTCATAGGGAATGATTCTTAATCATTTTCTATAAGTACCAAGTTGAATTTTCCTCTAGGGAATGATTGAGAAAAGCTAGGAATGTGTTCCCTGCCATTTAATGCAATTTCCTAGTATTGGGGACTAGATCCACTAATTAAGGGATTTTGGTGGGGAAAGCTTCCTCCATTCATGGGGAATGATTCCTACTCATTTTGTATAAGTACCAAGTCAAATTTTCCTCTAGGAGGATTTTTTCATTAGCGTTATTGTGGATAGAGCTTGTATTTTTGCAGCTCCATTGTTTTTCTTGCAGGGATGTAATTCTATTAATGAAAACATTGAAGATTGGTGTCATGTTCAGCTTCTAAATCTTGTTCTCCTCCATAGATATCTGAGTTTCCTTGGGCTTGGCTATCCCAAGAGCCTCAAATCCCTTTTTTATCATTTTCTTTCCTTCTTTTCGCAACTTATTCACATGCATCTCTAGTTTTTATTTCTTTCTATTTCTGCATTTAGAATTAATGATTTCTTGTTGTAGGATTGAGTTAAATTGTTGATGCAAGTTATTTTGCAGGAAAACAAGAATTATTTCATCCTTGGAAAATCTTTGGAAGTACATAAGAATCATTGAGTTTCTTGGATTAGTCTTCTTATTCCCAAATCTAGATTGTTGGACCTCCTTTTTAGCAAAGAATAGTAAATTTTTATTACTTTTTAGAGCATGATAAAGAGTTTCAATTGAACTAATTCCACTTTAATTAGATAAAAAAGAATTCTAGTTCATAACAAAAATTACCCCATTACATTTGCACTTGATTTGGTTAGGTATTTTTTAGATTTACTAGCTCACTAGTTCTCAAATTTCTATATTTTCGACTAGTAATGTTTTTTTATTTTTTTGCATGGATTAACAGAGATATTTTAAGTGATTCCACTTGGAATATGGACCTAAGACATCCTATTTAATAATAATAAAAAAAATCGTATACAATTTGGATTTGATTTTCTTGGTCATTAAACCCTCCCCAATTTCATTATTTCACAAGGAAACTTCTTCAAAGCTTTTTGAGCAAATCCATCCATCTCCCAACTTTGGTTTTGAGTTATGAGTGATCCTATTCATTTTATCACTCCATTCCACCCATCTACCACCTTCCCTAAGACTTCCATCACCTCCAACACCTCACATTTTTATCTCGGTTGTATCCTGTAGGTTCACTCTAATTCCTACAGAATCATGTTGTAGGTTTTCCTGAAATGGCCTAATTTGAGGCCGAATTGATGGAAAACCTCTAGGAAGTCACAAAAATCCTCGCAAGGGTCTCCCACACCATCCAACCATCTCCTAACCCTTCCATCCAACCTCACACATCCTTAATTCACCTGCCACATCACCAAAATAAATTAGTTTGCATACTTGAATTTGCATGAAAAAACAAAAAGACAAAAACATATTTATTTCAGTTGCTTTACTTGCACATTAGTGATGTTTGATGCTTCTTACTTCCATTCTTAGTTAGTAGCATTTGGTTCATGACAATTTAACATTATTTAAAACATAGTTTCTTGGCACTTAATTAGGAAATGGTGTGTTTTAACATTGAATTTCTGTCTCTTTACTTGTATTTTCTTTCTTGCAATAGGTTAAGGTTTCATTTCAAAAATTTCATTCTATGCAATTAGTTTAGGATTTGAATTCAGTACATGCTCTCCATTATATCATGACAAAAAATGAAGGACACATTGTATGTCGTACATATAGTGCCGATACCTCTTAAGTTTGTCGAACCTCATGTTGATAATTAAAGTCGTGTTTTCTTCCCTAGTTGATTAATTTCTTTTTACTTTTTGCAAAAACAAAAAATATTTTCATTAAGCATATTTAATTTCAAAAGTAGAAAATTGCATTGCATTATAGCTTTCATTCAATCATAAAAACAAAAACAAAAAATTCTTAGGGACTAATTCAATGAGATCATGGGATGATATGCAAAAGATATTTGTAGAAAAATATAAATATCATGATCTTATGAAAGAAATCTTTAGAATGAATCAAAGATAAGATGAGAGTCTAGAGGATCTAATAGAGAGGTTCATGTACAATGTTAAGAGGGGAAAACTATATCATTTGGGATCCGACACACTAAAAACCCTCTTACTTAGAACAATTAGGAATGAGTGGATTGATCTCCTTAATCTCATGAGTATAGGTGACGTATATCAATTATCATTTGAGGAAATTTGTGAAACATGAAAACACATATCAATAGGAAAAGCAAGAGTAGGTAAATCAACATCAAGATCGGAAGTCAAGCTAAACTTGGAAAGTTGTTTGATGATTTTAAAATAGAAATTCTTAGCAATCTAACAAAACAAGTAGAAATGTTAAGAATGCAATATGAAGGAAAAGAAAATGTTGATATTTGTGTTGCAAAATCACAGGATGTTAAACATTGTCCATCATTACCAAGGTTGAAGGAAATTCACCAAGAAGGCAATGGAACAAGTAAATTTCCAATGTAGCAATGTTATGTAGCTTCAAGAGGACCATGGCAGCCTATTTAGCTTGATATGATGCAAGATCAATTCACAATTTCAAGCTTATCGACATCCACCTCAAAGTAATTGGAACACACCCTTTCCTTGGTAACATTGGCCATCTCAACCCCAAAACCAATCCTAGCAACAAGGTTGGCAAGGAACTTATGGGAGCCATCCACAATATCCTCAATATTTTCCTCAATATCCTCCATACCCAACTCCATGTTATCCCTACCATTCACCTCCACCACAACCACAACACCATCCACATCCATCTCAAATATACACTCCCACTCAACTACTTGTACCACCATTTCCAAACCCACACATTAAAGTAGCTCAACCCACTTACAATGCTAAGGTACAACACTTCCAAACATCTCCTCTTGAGATCAATGGTATTCACCATAGCTCAAGAAGAGTATTGCAAAAATGAGATCATCTTGATATCTTTAAAGGACCACATCCAAAAGAAGAAGATTCAAATAAGAAGACCAAAAAACCATCGGCTACGATTGATGAAGAGAAGACATCAAAATTCGAGATCAAGAAAGCTCCCTCATGGTTACCATCAAATCCTCCATGTATTCAAGAGAACAATTAACAAAAAGAGGAAGATTTGAAGGTCATGGTAGAAGAAGATATACAAGATGATCTAAATCAGAAAGTGGACTAGAGGCATCACAACTATATTGAAATATGGTTCCAGACAGTCACTAAGTTGCAACATCACTCTCTTCCTCAACTATGCTTGATCCTTTCAAAGTCAAATCATTTGGTCTCTGAAATCCAGGTAGATGTTAAAACATACATTTCAAACCTACACATCATTTTGTCTGTCATCTTGATGTGCACATGGCTCCATTGGAAGTATTCTTATACTTGAAAGTGATTTTTTTTTTCATGTAGGGTAGGGTAGAAGAAAAAAAATGAAAAATAAGAGAAAAAATAAAAATCAAAGGTGAAAACCTCCTTGGCGGTGCCTCGAATTGGCTAATTTATTGAAAACCTCCATGAGGTAGTCAATGGGTTGAAAAAAGGAAAAAAAAAAAGAGAAAAAAAGAAGATCCTAAGTAAAAACCTCCTTTGAGGCACCTAGGCGGACCTACTAGTTGAAAACCTCATTGAGGCGGCTAGTATGCCTAGAAGAACAAAAAAAAAGAGAAAAAAAGAAGATCCTAAGTAAAAACCTCCTTTGAGGCACCTAGGCGGACCTACTAGTTGAAAACCTCATTGAGGCGGCTAGTATGCCTAGAAGAACAAAAAAAAAGAGAAAAAATTAAAGAATCCTTACTCCATGCATGCATGTACTCTCCAACATTTGCAAGCAACAAAAACAAGTTGGTATCGAAAGGAAAATTAGTCAATCCTAGTTAAAAGAAGTCAAAATTTGAATTTCTCCTACTTCTCTTAAATGCTCCAACAAGGCCCAGGCCATACCAATCCATCGCCCTCATCTATTTTCACCATCCACCCATCAGTCTCAAGCTTCTACCACTTATTTTCTTTGTTGTCCTAAAAAACTATAGGATACTTTGTTTTACTACAAGATACAAAAATACATAGAGCATAAATTTGTTTTTGCCATAACTTGAAAACCATGCATCTATTTGCCAAGTTGTGTCAGGGGGAGATACATATGGATGATGGTAACATGATCAAGCAATTTCAACAAATTCTAGTGCACGGTTTCCAAGAAATTGGCCTCCATCACCTTCAACCATTTTTGCATTTTCTCAATAATTGTGCATCCATTTAAACAATTGTTTCATGGGGAGATGCATATGGATGATGGTAACATGCACAAGCAATTTCAACAAATTCCAGTACACGGTTTCCAAGAAATTGACCTCCATCACCTTCAGCCATTTTTAGTTTTCCTCTAGATCCGTGCATCCATTAACCAAAATTTTTCAATGGAGAGGTGCATAATGATGATTGCAACATGCTCAAAATGTTTCAGCTCAATTCAGCCTACCATTTGGGAGATATGGACAAAACAAGTCATTGTCCTGTAAGCCTACAGGATACATAGCAACACCTACAGGATTGGCAGTGACCAATTTTAAAGGAGATCCAGAGGTCAAAGAAGCTCCTATAGAACTTAGTAGCAGCTGCTAGTTTTAGTCTTTGCAGCCTTCCTCCAGTGATCAAACATGCTCTTACACAAGTTATTTTAAGGTGTCAAGGTCAAATTTTATCATTTCAGTGAGTCTTCAAGTAAAATTTGGTCACTAGGCATTAGGTCTAGGGTTTTCTTTCACTCCTTTCAAAGTTGTCCAGATGTCAGTCAATGTCACCATTCAGCTGAGTCTAACATCATTCAGAGGGTTGTCATCATCATGTCAAGTTCCATTGGGTCATTTCACACCTTGTTCATGTTTCAGTTGTGCCTAGGCAAGGTTCATTTCCCTCTCCTAAGGTTTTGAAGCTAATTTCTCTTGGATGGTCAAATCATTAGAAAAACTTGTATCCTGATGTTCATACACCTTACCCTATCCTTAAAATACCTTATCAAACACTTCCCC
>Ga0181473_100116_pt1 | contig 14159 bp, 11 predicted proteins | sample In2P11_FD_119089 | JGI IMG/M metagenome (GOLD analysis project Ga0181473, IMG submission 119089) | Clean room microbial communities from NASA Spacecraft Assembly Facility at Jet Propulsion Laboratory, Pasadena, California, USA -... ... | reverse complement strand
GAGTAATGTGGGAGAACAAGCACACACATTTGTCAAGCTATCACATCCTCCCAACATCACTTCACTTAATTTTCGTGCAGATTTGGTTGTGATTCCATAGATTTGTCATATGCATTTTATACTATAGCTGGACCAAGTCCGGAGAAACAACCTATGAGGGCGGTGTAACAAGCCATGATGCATAGGTTGACAATCTATTATAAAATCACTGAAGCTTGTGTACTTGACAAGGTAAGACAGGTTGCTGAGGATGTTTGGTAGGAAGGCTCCAAAACAAAGCTAAAGAAAAATTTTGGAGGGTGTTTGTAGCCGCTACAACACTTTGCGACACACTGGTAGAACTCCAGCTCTTTGAATGCACCTTGTTCATGAAGATCAATTCTAACAACTCTGGAAGTATTGTTCAGCTCTCAGTTTGTCTTGGTTTCCACACTTGCTTGATTGTAAGATGTAGCATCTACCAAGATCTTGGTTGATTGACACACATTCCAAGCCAAGTCAACACAATTGTTTCAATTGGGGTTGATGGGTATATGGGTGCATAAATAATATAGTCATCAGAGTCTTACTTTCATCGCTGGTGTTGCTCCACTACCAGCAGGCCTTGATAGTACCCTGGCGGAGTCAAGCAGGAACACAAGCATTGCTCTGCTACCAACGATCCTGGTCAGTACCCCGACAGAGTTACTTACATCACCTCTCTGCCTAGGAAGTCTTTATCTTCTTTCGCCTTATTCATTTTTTCATTTTTCTTTTTCATAATTATGCATAACACTTATTCATTTCAGAGGCAGAAGAGGGATCCCAAATTACTAAGAGTAGAAGAGTTTGTTCCTTCAGATAAGTAGTTTATTATATGCCTCTAACATGCCTGTTAAGGTTTTCCCCCTCACCTTACTCTACTTGACTGAGCTGACAAGGGTTAACCCAAAAAAAACTGACTATAGTAGGTGACACTAGTTAGCACGCAAGCATTGTGTTTTCACCAAGGTTCACTTTTAACAGTACATATTTTCCATCGACGTATCATGGACCAAAAGTAACAAGTTCTTCACACAGATGTAGGATGACAGATAACAAAGTAGTGATAGCTGCACAAGGCCTCTTGTACTTTACCCAGCTTTTTTCAAGGGTTGTGCATGCTTTCATGCGAAACTAACCTACGAACAAAAACAAGCAAACAAACAAAAAACAAAGTGAAAGTAGAAGCAAAGTGAAAGAAAAGCGAGTAAGCAAATAACAAAGCAAGAAAACAAACATGCAAAGCAAGTATGCAAACAAGCATGCAAGCAAACAACTGAAATCAAGCACTACTCCTACTCCTAAGCTAATGATGTAGGGGCCTGATCACGTGAAGTGATATTTCCAATGCAGACACTATCGCATTGGTTGACCCATGTGGGTGAAGGCTTGGTCCGCAAGCAACCCGGTTGTGGGAACTAGTAACCAAGAAAGATATAACAATGAAGAGAAACACACTTCATGTTTAAAAGTGTCCCCAAGACATAAGTGAGTGCAAGTACATGACACGTGGTCCGTGGACTTGTCATGGTGTTGTTCGACAATGCATGCAACTGTGAAGCATACATGTACTCTTGACTATGACCTACAAGCAAATGAAAGAAACAGAGACAACTTGTGTCATGCACGTGTGCTTGCAATGTAATATACCTCCAATGCATGAGCGATGGGATCGTGCAGTTCGAGTGGAGGAAGCATGATCTATGTGTGAGATTTATCTTCAATATATATAGATGAGGGATGAGGAGCCTTTGGTGATTGCATAATTTCATGATCAGAAGTGAAACCAACCTCAGGACAATGAGGGCTTGACATAACCATCAGCGTGGGCTGAAGTGACTCGACAATATGGGGTGTTTCGACTTCATCATAAGATAGATCATCATAAAAGGGCGGCTTTGAAAAATCAACTATGATAGAATCATGATCGTGATTGAATATTGGAGTAAATAGATCACAACAGCTACTATCAAGAAAAATTAATGATTTCATTGACATCCTCATGATTTGATAAATGAAACAGAGGGGTAGATGAGAAGCGGACAAATCCATCCTCTATGTTTCTGGAAAATGCAAATGAAAGGTCAAGTGGAATTTCAATGACTAATTTATCCTCTCCATTGTCACATGATGGACTGGCATCTGGGGTGTCCTGCGAGTGATAAACAATGGGTGTGTCTGTAGATGAAGATACACATGTGAAATCATGGATGGCAGGTTCACTAAATATGTCAGGAAATAACAAAGGGGGCTTGGACAGAAGGGATTCATACATCACCGATTGTTGATTCTCAAGCTCCCTATCATACTCTTCATGAATGACAACACATGTTGGTTGTGCAACACCAACTCTGTCAATGACTTAATCCTCATTCACAACAATTGTAGTGTCTAGAATGGAAGAACACAAGGAAGTATCATCCGGAGGATCATCCAAGTACGAAGATGGAGGCTATGGTATAAAATGCATATGACAAATCTATGGAATCACAACCAAATCTGCACGAAAATTAAGTGAAGTGATGTTGGGAGGATGTGATAGCTTGACAAATGTGTGTGCTTGTTCTCCCACATTACTCTGCAGTGGCAAAGTTGTTTGATGAGGTGACGATGGACAGTCACTTGTGACATTGACTATGTGTGTCTGTGATTGCGCAGCTCCATCACTGAAGTATTCTGAATGAGGCTTGTGCTCATACTACTTCTTAGGATGGATTGATTTGTTAATACAGTACTCGAATCTATCCCAAAGATAATAAAATTTCATCTAGCTTTCCGAGCTTAAAACTGAAAATCACGGAAGCGCTACCAAAAAATCCATAGGTGATTCATGCGGAGCCTTCTGTTGTTGTAACAATTTGTGGTCAAGATGTTCTAGATCAAAATGATAGAAAGTATCTTCATTGAGATCACAGAAGTTCTCAAGTGAGTGCAAGTTGTGAGCCGGTAGGCTGCACAGCCACCGATGTGCGGATTCGCGCAGTGTCTATGCAAGCAGTAGACTGGCCTGTTCATTAGAACATCCATCTTCATTGTCAAGCATGGCAAGGAAGTCATCTAAGAACACAGGTAGGCCACTTCACCTTCACCATCATATGTGTATGTAGACAAGAGATCAAAAAACTCCCTCGAGATGTTGATAGGTTTGGCATGCGAAAAACATCATGGAGGGTTGAGTGTGCAAGACTCCATGATAGATATGCAAAGGTTCAAAATAGGATGAGAGGAAACAACTTTTCATCTAGTCCTCCTTCTAGCACCAGAAATGTTGATGGTGCTCGACCTGCCAACATGTTAAGGGATCTCCCCGGTAATAAGTCCCAAGTAGACCTCAGACCACTTGGTGTAGGAGTCCTAGAAGTGGGTTGTACGATAATGCCTTAACTGTGGTTTCACACAGAGGAAAGTAAGATGTCCCTGTTGGTAGCAAGGGTGTGACATATGTAGTAAGTCAAAGAAGGTGCATGAGCAGTTCTAACACACGGAGGGTGAGGTGAGTGCACCCCTTGTAAACCTGTGATAGCACAAAGTTAAGAAGGGAACACACAAGTAAATATGCATCAAAACATGGAAGGCAAGTAAGCTAGCAATCCAAAGTGATGGTTAATCCAACAGCAAATTTCCAAAGGATTCGTACATACATAGACAGAAAATAGCTACACATGCATGTGTAAGCAAACAGATACATATATCATTTAGAATAAACAAGATAGCTGAACTACAATATGACATATTAATGAAACGTGTTGGCTCTATTATATTAAGAAGTGTAAGTTCCATTCATACAGTACATCCATGTCCAACCACTAGTTATGACAGCGGAACATTATAGCCAAAACCTCCTACTCCTCCAAAGAGATATACTAGCTCTGCACAGTAGAGAAGCCAAGGCTCGTTACAATACAATCCAAGCTTTCTATAATATACTCCTATTGGAAGCTTGGATGACCAAAAGCCTATGCAATGAGTTATTATGGACTATTTATAGCAAAGGGTGGGGTGACCCTTGACATTCCTCTTTGTGATAGTTTATCTACCCTCATGACTCTATATCTACTCTTTGACTGTTACATCCAACTATCGACACTTGAACTTACACTTGACAAGATGTTGCATTACAATGCACATGTTCCCATGTGAGACAAAATGGCTTGAGAAAGCCATGCAAGACATCACTATGACTCGGACAATAGTTGGAAGACCAGATCTTCGACATCCTCATGATGGTCGATAGTAGCGCACTGATGCCAAGCTCGGTAGTCTGCGATGGTGTCCGTGTAATCTAAGGTGACATTTTTCTAGAAATGAACTCTTGCCTCCATAACATCTAGGTACACTGCTCGGGCTCTTGTGTCCAACTCATCTGATAGCATGTGCATCATTGTCTTGAGTGCGGTTAGACTAGCAAGATACTTGTGCATGGTGTATGCACCGATTGACAAGTCTGGGTTGGTGGCTATGTGCATCAACTTGTCAAAGTATGAGTCAAGATCTAGTTGGACCTGTGCCTTTATCTTCACCTAGGTGAGTGTCCCAATAGATGGCATCGCATGTGCACCGACAATAACATCCATACTCTTGAATACACATTCATGGGAAGCCTGTAGACTAGTGATGAGCTGTGGGAGATATTCATAGTTCCGAATCTGACTCCAGTTGCGCGCCTTCAACTAGAAAGCTTTGGGCTTCATCGTCTTAGGAAAGTGAAGCATAGCTCCCTTGTATCTCATTTCCCATGTTTACATGTAATCAACAACAACATGCATGTTCGACAAAATACGTGCTCTCCAAGTAGATCGCTGTTGCCAACCATTGATATGGACAACTTCCTTATGCACAGTACCAAACTTGGAATACAATGCTCGCATGACTATGTCAAGGGATAATACTTCATCTAGTATTTCCTTATTCAATTCTTCTCAGGTGGAAGCTATAACCAATTCTCCTCCTTACTTGGCTGTCTATAGCTCCTTAGCCATTCCCTCATTCTCAACTATAACAAAGCGAACACTCGAGCTAGTGGCTTTGACATATGCTCTGGTAGCATCGGCCAATGATGCTGGATGTTTGCACACATTAGACACGATCATTCATTCCTCAAACTGCACAGGAGATATATGATCCTCCAGAGTCGACATTCAACGAGATTTTACAACTCTATGTTGAGACTCGTTGAATGAGATGTTCTGCATCTCTCCTTCTAACTGATCTCCAAGGATCTCAGTATCTCATTGGTTTCTTGGGACTTTCTCCTCTTCTGGATGCAGTGGATTTGGTGGGTTGACCTGTTGATGGTGAAGCATGAGGTCGATATCTTGCTCTAAATCCTATTGCTCCATATCTGTATCCATATGTCTAAATGCTTGCCCTATCTCCTGATCAAAGTCCTGGTCCTATGATGGTTCACCCTGTCTTATTGATGCCAGTTGTTCTGATGAGTCTACTACCTATATGGGTGTAGTTTAATCTATCCGTACAAGTTGCGCCTCCTATTGTACCTATTCCTGCTGCACTTCCTTCTCCAGTTTGCACATCCCCTGTTCCTTCTCGAGTTTCTCCTTTGACTCATGCAACTCCTTCTTTGTTTCCTCCATTCTCTGGTTCTCTCTCTGCCTTTGCGCATTCCTCTTGTTACGTTGTTGCCTATTTGCCTCTATTGCTAAAGCTTCTTTCTGCACAAGTGGCTTTGCTCGGAACTTGTAGCTTTTCTCTTCCTCCATGTTGTCAACAATATTCCTCTTGCCGTTGCCCTGCACTGGTATGTTTACCTCTACTGTTGCTTCTTCTGGTGCTCTTCGGGATGTTGCTTCTCTATCCATTCCACAACGAGGCTAACCGGTTAATTGAGTCTGAAGGAGTTGTAACAATATCTTCATGGGTCTTCCTCCACCCAATGACATGCCCCGTGGATCTAGTTAAATTGTACTCTCATGCAGTGGTCTTTCACAAGACAATGCAGGTCATATAGATTGTAACTTCTGGCATCGAATGGATATTTATTCATCTATTATGCTTCAAAATCCACATGCTTTAAAGTCTGTATCTTGTCAAACCCGATACACAATGAAATAATGGGCCAAGGTGCCTTCTTCTTCCATTGTAGCCTAGCTAATAACCATGCCGAGAGGTGATATGCTACTTCCTACATGACAAGTTTGTGTAAAGCAAACTTCGATAGAACATGCAGAGGCTTCTTCGCACTGTACATCCTTATGAAGGTGTCGGACGGTGAGGCATACCAATCAACTATGTCAATCAGTGCCTCCATTGTTTCCTTCGACATGCAGGGTGGATCCTATTCGAATATCATCTTGTAAACTGAGGTGACAAAATGATTGGACATATGTGTGATAACTCATCTGAAGATGCATTCAAACAAAAATCTTACAATAAGTTTTCATAGAGGTCTTCGTCGGTTTCCATGCCCACTTCAAGCCCAGGAACTCCTGACAAGCACAGATTGCATCCAAGATGTAAGCACACATGTAGATTTCTGCTTTATACATTTGGGCAGTTCTCGATCCCTTGTTACCTATTCCTTCAGCTGGTGAGCCAACATGTTAGACCATTTGCATGCTTCGCCTTCTCTGGCCAGCTAGTCCAAGGTGATCACCCAACTCATTGGGAAGGTTTCCGTGCCTTCTTGGCCATATAGAAGACATGTAAAGGTGACCAAGTATTGATAGCCTTTCGCAGTATCTTCGTCTTGTAGACCTCGTTGGGTGTCATCCTAAATTTAGCTGGCTTGTTCACCCATTTCTTCAAGATATCTCTAAAGTTGCCATTGCTACTGGGTAAGCTGAAGGGTGTCTCCATGGTGATCACAAGCCTCGACATCTCATACATCTCATCATAATCCTATACCCTGAAGGTAAAAATCTTCGTCCCACTAACACTGGTCAATGTGATCGTCTAAGGATCAGTGTGCAAGACGATCCAATGTATCATGTCTGCACATCGGAGCACAAGATACCTGCATGCAATCCGATACAAGTTGAACTTGTGGATGTTCACATAGAATTGGCAGTCTTTGAGGTCTTCCCCAAATGTGCTTGTAAATGCATCATTGGCCTCTTACCATTTTAGCTTTGATTTCCTTGTCTACAATCAGCTTGTTGTCAACATAGATCAGCAGACTTATAGACACTCACTCAACTGCTACTCTAGTTACACTTCTGTTAGTGTCCTATGGTCTTGTTCCCTTGGAGGCCATTGATCGTTTACTGCTAAGAGGCAAATGAACACCTACTAGATTTGGAGACAAAGCGACATGCATGGCAAGAAATTCGTTAGCAAAAACCAAAGAAAATTGAGGAACGACATGCAACGTACCTGGGGATTGACTGGCGAGGATTGCGCAATTTCTCCTAGGAAGTTGGGAGACTAGCTGCCAGAACTGCACAAAAGGTAGTCTGGGTTGTTTGGGGAGGCTGGCTAGCTACTGTAATTATGCAATGTGCAATCTAGGCTGGCCTCCTGGCTGCTGGAACTGTGTAATGGACAATTTTAGCTAGCAATGGTTGCATGCCCAGTGACTATATTGCAAATTTTCTGGGCTAGGAGTCACTCTTCCTTAGAATTGCACAATGTAATACTCGAGGACAATCTCTTGGGAAAATTGTGCATTTCTTGATAGAAAGACAGAGCCTTCCCTCTAAGGATTATGCAATGTTGTCTTGGTGAGGCAAAGTCTAGGCCAAGGTTGTCCAGACCCGCTGACGGGAAACTGGAAGCAAATGTGAATGTGAATGTATGGTGACATTAAGTGTAAGAAGGAATGAATGATCATGCATGCAAATGGTGAATGAAAGATTTAGAAAATAGAACAACATTCATGTGGGTGAAGCAAGTCGCTGAATCGTCGACTGTTCGTGCAAAACAGTTTCATGCATGCGACAACAGTGAGATGCTAATGAAAACTGAAACGGTGCTAGTACAAGAAACTATGCATGTAAATGACAACAAGCATTCATAGAAATCAAGCAAACATCACTCACACAAGCGAAAACACAAAAAGTAATAGAAATGCTGCAAAAGATAAGTTAAGAGGACTTACCCATGAATAGCTAAGCTAGATGTGTCGACGACTATTGGATGTGCTGTGGGATGTCAAAGCTCCAAGATCAATGTGAAGAAATGAGCTCTGATGCATAAAATAAATAAGTTTGAGCCTCATGACGTGCATGCCACAAATCTAGGAAAAAACGACACTTGGAGGAAAGATTCTAAAACAATCTTTGCATGTAACCTCCAGTTGCTAAAAATAGCTCCCTAAAATCTAAGCATGCTTTTTGTTGTTCTAAGAAATAGCAGCACATGCATGCAAGTCAAGTTTTCTTTTTCCTGGGTGGATTCAGTCAACTCAATGGCACATGCAACAACCTACTGAGCTAAAGGGAAAATTTGTGCATTTTTGGGAGGGAGTTGGGCTAACTGCCTAGAAGGATTGCGTAATTCTTGGGCTGAGCAGCTGTTTGCTGCCCCGAATTGCACAATTTATGGGCTGAGAAGCCTACTGGGAGGAATTGTGCAATTTATCTATTGAAGGGTGACAGGAAAATTTGCGCAATTATGAAGCCCAGCAGGCTGCCAAATAGAATTGCGCAATTTCTTGAGGGAGCTACTCAGTCTACAATTTGACCAAGTCTAGAGAAACAACCTATGAGGGGGATGCAACAAGCCATGATGCACAGGTTGACAAAATGCTAGAAAATCATTGAAGCTTGTGTACTTGACAAGGTAAGACATGCTGCTGAGGATGGTTGGTAGGGAGGCTCCAAAACTAAGCTAAGGCTAAATTTTGTAATGTGGTTGTAGCTGCTACAACACTTGGCGACACACTGGTAGAACTCTAGCTCTCTAAATGGACCTTATTCGTGAAAAGAAAGTCTAACACCTCCAGAAGTATTGTTTAGCTCTTAGTTTGTCTTGGTTTCCACACTTGCTTGATTGTAAGATGTAGCATCTGCCAAGCTCTTGGTCGATTGACACACATTCCAAGCCAAATCAACACAGTTGTTTCAATTGGGGTTGAGGTGTATATGGGTGCACAAGCAGTATAGTCGTCAGAGTCTTAGTTTCATCTCTGGTGTTGCTCCACTACCAGCAGGCCTAAACAGTACCCCAACAGAGTCACGGAAGAACACAAGCATTTCTCTTCTTCTAGCGAGCCTGGTCAGTACCCTGGCGAAGTTACTTGCATCACCTCTCTAGGCAGCAAGCCTCTCTATTCTTTCGCCTTTTTCATTTTTCATTTTTGAAATTTCTCATTTTTCATTTTTCATTTTCATAACTATGCATAACACTTATTCATTTCAGAGGCGGAAGAGGGATCCAAACTTATTGAGAGCAGAAGAGGTTGTTCCTTTAGAGAAGTAGTTTATTATATACCTCTGACATGCATGTTAAGGTTTTCCCCCTCACCTTACTCTCCTTTACTGAGCTAACAAGGGTTAACCCAAAAACAACCAACTAGAGTAGGTGACACTAGTTAGCACACAAGCATTGTGTTTTCACCAAGGTTCACTTTGAACAGTACATATTTTCCATCGACGTATCATGGACCAAAAATAACAAGTTCTTCACACAGAGGTAGGACGATAGATAACCAAGTAGTGATAACTTCATAAGGCCTCTTGTACTTCACCCATGTTCTTTCAAGGGTCATGCATGGTTTCATGCGAAACTAACCTATGAACAAAAAGAAGCAAACAAACAAAAACAAAGTGAAAGAAAATCGAGTAAGCAAACAAGCAAGCAAACAAACAAACATGCAAAGGAGGTAAGCAAACAATCATGCAAGCAAACAACCAAAAGCAAACACTTCTCATACTCCTAAGCTAATGGTGCATGGGTTGGATCACATGAAGTGATATTTCCAATGCAGCCACCCTCACATTGGTTGACCCTTGTTTGTGAAGGCTTGCTCCTTGAGAAACCGCTTTGTGCAAACCAACAACCAAGAAAGATATAACAATGAATACAAACACACTTCATGTTTAAAAGTATCCACGAGACATAAGTGAGTGCAAGTACATGACATGTGGTCTGTGGACTTGTCACGGTGTTGTGTGACACTGCATGCAGCTGTGAAGCATACGCATACTTTTGACTGTGACCTGCAAGAAACCGAAATAAACAAAGACAACTTGCATCATGGACATGTTCTTGCAATGCAAGATTCCTCAAATGCATGAGTGATGGGATCATGCAGTTCGAGTGGAGGAAGCATGATCTGTGTTTCATATTGATCTTCAATGCATACAGATGAGTGATGAGGGCCTTGGGTGATTGAACAATTCCCTAATCGGAAGTGAAAATGACCTTAGGATAGCAAGGGCTTGACATATACATCAGCTTGGGCTAAAGTGCCTAGACAATCTCAGTTGTTTCAACTTCATCGACAGATAGATCATCCTAAATGGGTGGCTTTGAAAAAACAACTACAATAGAATCATGATCGTGATCGAATATGGAACTAAATAGATCATGACAACTACGATTAGAAAAATCAATGATTTCATTGGCATCCTCATGATCTGATAAATCAAATAGAGGGGTAGATGAGAAGCAGACAAATCCATCCTCTTTGTTTCCAAAAATCCCAGATGAAAAGTCAAGTGGATTTTAAATGAAAAATTTATCCTCTCCGTTGTCGAATGATGGACTGACATCCAAGGTGTCCTGCGAGTGATCAAAAAAGTGTGCATCTGTAGATGAAGATACACATGCGAAATCATGGATGTCAGGTTCACTAAAGATGTCAGGAAATAATGGAGGGGGTTCAGATAGAAGGGACTCATCCTTCGCCAATTGTTGGTGCTCAAGATCCCAGTCATACTCTTCATGAATGACAGTGCATGTTGGTTGTGAAACTCTAACTTCGTCAATGGCTTGATCCTAATTCACAACAAGTGTAGAATCTAGAATGGAAGAACACAAGGTAGTACCATTCAGAGGATCATCCATCTATGAAGACGGACGTTATGGTACAAAATGCATATTACAACTCGATGGACTCATAACCAAATCTATGCGATAAATAAGTGAAGTGATGTTGGGAGGATGTGATAGTTGAACATGTGTGTTCCTATTCTCCCGCATCACTCTTCAGTGGTGAAGCTATTTGATGATAGGACAGCAGAAAATCACTTGCGAGAGCAACTATGTACATCTATGATTACGCAGCTCCATCATTGAAGTATGTTGAGTGAGGCTTGGGCTCATACTTCTTCTTGGGACGGACTTATTTTATAAGATAGTACTCGAATCTATCCCAAAGATAAGGAAATTTCATTTGACTTTTTGAAGCTTGAAACTGCAAATCAAGAAAGAGCTGCTAAAAAATCCATAGGTGATTCATGCGGAGCCTTCTGTTGTTGTAATAGTTTGTGGTCAAGATGTTCTGGATCAAAATGATAGAAAGTATCTTCAACAAGATTACAGAAGTTCTCAAGTGAGTGCACACTGTCAGTCGGTAGGCTGCACAACCATCGATGTGGGGATTCACGAAGTGTGTATGCAAGCAACAAACTAGCCTGTTCATCAGAACATCCATCTTCCTCGTCAAGTATGGCAAGGAAGTCATGTAAGAGCACAGACCAGGCCAATTCTCCTTCACCATCATACATGTATGTAGACAAGAGATCAAAAACCTCCCTCGAGATGTGGACAGGTTCGAAATGCGAAAAAAATCGTGGAGGGTTGAGTGTGCAAGACTCCATGATAGATATGAAAAGGTTCAAAATAAGATGAGAGGACACATCTTGTCATCTAGCCCTCCTTCCAGTGCCAGAAACGTGAATGGTGCTGGACCTACCAACATGTCAGTTGATCTCCTTGGTAAGAAGTCACAATTAGACCTCAGACCATTCGGTGTAGGAGTCCCAGCAATGGGTCGTACAATAATGCCTTGACCACGGTTTCACATAGAGGCAAGTAAGATGTCCCTGTTGGTAGCAAGGGTCTGACATATGTAGTAAGTCAAGGAAGTTGCATGAGCGGTTCTAAGACATGGAGGAGAAGGTGAGTGCGCCCCTTGGAAACTTGTGATAGCACGGAGTTAAGAAGGGAACACATGAGTAAAGATGCATCACAACATGGAAGGAAAGTAAGCTAGCAATCCAAAGTGATGGTTAAACCAACAACACATTTAAGAAAGATTCATACATACATATACATAAAATAGCTACACATGCATGCATAAACAAACATATACATATATCATTTAATGTAAACAAGATAGAAGAAAAACAATATGACATATGCATGAAATGTGTTGGCTCTATTATATTAAGAAGTATAATTTCCAAACATACAATACATCCATGTCCAACCACTAGTTCTGATAGTGGAATATGACAGCCAAAACCACCCGCTCCTCCAAAGAGATATACTATCTCTGTGTAGTGGAGAAGCCAAGGCTCGTTACAATACTGTCCAAGATTTCTCTAAGATACTCCTATTGGAAGCTTGGCTAACCAAAACCCTATACAATGAGTTATGAGGGACTATTTATAGAAAAGGGTGGGGTGGCCCTTAACATTCCCCTTTGTGACAGTTCATCTACCCTCATCACTCTTAATCTACTCTATGACTGTTACAGCCAACTATCGACACTTGAACTTACACTTGACAAGACGTTGCATTACAATGCATATGTACCCATGTGATAAAAAATGGCTTGATAAAGCCATGCAAGACATCACTATGACTGAGACAATTATTGGAAAACCAGCTTTTAAACATCCTCACGGTGGTCGACAATAGCAAACTGATGCCAAACTCGGTAGTCCGCGATGGTCTCCATGTACTCTAAGTTGGCATATTTCTAGAGACGAACTCTTGCCTCCTGTTGTAGTGGCTGAAACCACCCTCCAAAATTTTGCCTTAACTTCGTTTTGGAGCCTCCCTACCAACCTTTGATAGCAGCATGTCTTGTCTTGTCAAGTACATAAGCTTTAGTGATTTTCTTGCAGAATGACAGACTATCCATCAAATCTCGTTGCATCCCCCTCATAGGTTGTTTCACCGGACTTGGTCTACTTGTAGGCTAAGAAGCTCCCTCAAGAAATTGCACAATTCTGGAGGGAAACCAACCCTCCCTCCAAAAACTGCACAATTTTGTTTGGCAGCCTGTTGAGCTCCAGAATTGCGCAAATCTACCTATCACTATTAATTGGAAAAATTACTCAATTCCTTCCAACAGGAATGCTTAGCCTAGAAATTGCATAATCCCAGGCAGTAGTCAGCTACTCTGCCCAGAAATTGCGTAATCCCTCTGGGCAGCCAGCCCAGATCCCTCCAAGAAATGCACATTTTTTCCTCCCAGCTGAGCATACTGTTGCATGTGCAGTTGAGTTGATCGGCTCCCTCTGGGACTGAGCAAAACTATTTTGCATACATGGGATGCTCCTCCCAAGGAAGCATGCAAAGGCATCCTTTGTTTTAGGGATCTATTTTTAGCAGCTGGAGGTTACATGCAAGGATCATTTCAGAAACCTCCCACCAAGTGTCGCTTTCCCTAGATTTGTGGCATGCATGTCACAACCTCGATTTTATCAAAACTCATCAACTGCATGATGTAGCACTCATTCCTCACATTTATTTTGTAGCTCTGACATCCCACATTGCATCTAGGAGTCGTCGGCACATTCAGCTTAGCTGTTTTTGGGTAAGCCTGCTTTTTATGTCTCGTGCTGCGTTTCTGGCATTTTTTGTGTTTTGCTTTGTATGAATGTTGTCTGCTTGATTTCAGTACTAGCATGTACTAGAACCGTTTCAATTTTTGTTAACATCTCACTGTTGTCGCATGCATGAAACTGTTTTTGCACGAAGGGTCACCATTGCGGTGACTCACTTCACACACATGCATGCTTTCTCATTTTCTGAATCCTACACTTGTTGTTTGCATGAATGTTCATTCACTCTTGTTTTCACTCATCTCATCATGCTTTCACACTTCTCATGTTTTCAGTCATCCGTCATCTGGACAGGGATGCCTTGGTCCAAACCATGCCTTGCCTAGCTAGCAATGCGCATTTCTGAAAGCAAGATGAGATGAGTGAAAACAAGAGTGAATGAACATTCATGCAAACAACAAGTGTAGGATTCAGAAAATGAGAAAGCATGCATGTGTG
>Ga0181473_100113_pt1 | contig 14208 bp, 8 predicted proteins | sample In2P11_FD_119089 | JGI IMG/M metagenome (GOLD analysis project Ga0181473, IMG submission 119089) | Clean room microbial communities from NASA Spacecraft Assembly Facility at Jet Propulsion Laboratory, Pasadena, California, USA -... ... | reverse complement strand
GCTGAAAAGAAAGCAAAACGAGGCGTCAAACAGGAGCCGATTTCTCCTCCTCCGTTTCATGATATTCAACCTCTCGGTCAGATCAAGCCAGCTCCTCAAGATAACAGGCCCATAATTATCGATGACCAATCACCACCGGAAGTGCGATATGTGCAGCCTGCCACTCGGTACATCGAGCCACCTCCACGACCAATGTCAAGAGCACCTGAACAGTTGATTTCACTGAACGAGCCACGTGTGCTGTCTCGAGCGGCCATGCGTCCTCGCGATGATCAAGATCTACGGAGAGTAGCTAGCATGCACAATCTGCGTGCTGAGCAACCACGCGAATACGTTGAATATGCTCCACCTGTGAGACCGCGAGCCACGAGCTACATGCGTGTGGACAGTCCGATGAGAGAAGTGCCTCAGTACGTGCACGAAGCAGAGCGACCAGCGCAAGACGTTAGAGTTATGCGTACCCCTGCTCCGGAGTATCGTGAAGTCTATGCACAAGGCGAGCCTGAAGTACGGTACATTCCGGAACCAATGCCACCTCCGCCTCGCGAAAGGATTGTCGTGGATCAATATGGTCGACGCTTCCGTGAAATTGTGCAGGAACGAGCTCCAGCCACGCCACGTGTCGCCTCATCCTACGTTGAACGAGAAACGGGACCGTACTATGACAACTATGCCCAGGTTCGTGCAGGTTCTGTCATGATTGAAGAACGACTTCCCCAACGATACGAACAGGAGATGCCTCCACCTCGAATAGTGCGTCAGTTAGCGGACAACCAGTCTGAGATTCCTGCCCAACGCCAGGATGGATATGACCGAGTACCGCTTCCGCGAGCCGCAAGCGTGGTTTACGACCGGGTGCCGAGACAACCAGTCTACACAGAGCCTCCTGCTGATTTGCGTCCACCAGTAAGAGTGTCTAGTGTGAGACCTCTACCATCACAATACGAAGAACAAGCAATTGCGCATATGGTTTCACGTGCACCTAGTGTACGGCCAGGTAGGGAAGGTAGCGTCTTTGTGGATGATAGAGGCTCGATTCGTCGAGATTATCTTCCTATCGAGCAGCCACGTTATCGAGTAGTGGAACCTGAACCACAGCCGAGATACGTTGATGCTCAGGGACGGGAAGTCATACCTACTGGGCACGACGATGGTGGGGTCAGGTATGTTCAGAGGTATTAGGAGTTGGTGATTGACAAAAGTCTTTGCAAACTGTAAGATTGCTGGTACCGTACTTCACATTGTTCACTTAGTAGCTGGAGCTTATCAAATAGGTGAGCTTCGACATTAATTATAGTGCTCCCCGAGCCAATCTCAAATGTACCAATACTTCATTAGTGCAGCCTTACAAAACCTGAAACTACAGGTAGATTGCAAGATCAGCAGCCCTATATCTGATCATATTGTCATCACACATCCATTGTTCAGAAAGTTGACCGTTTCAGGTTTGCCAGTATTCCGCACCACATGCAAGGCAACCTTTCCACTCTTCACCACCCACACGAGATGGGAGCATATGATTGGCCAGCATTAGCGCCCACCTCCCACGCCGCAAATTTCCGTTCATTCTCCTCCAACGAATCATTTGGCTTCCTTCGCTTCTAAACGCTGGTGCGCCATTGTTGGCTTCACATCATTGTTCTGTATCGATGCTTATGCGATACTTTGGTTCGTTGAAGATGGTGACCAATCGACTGATGACTTTGGGTTGAGATTCACGATTCCAATGGAGCTCTTGGTTGGAGGTTCTGGAATCTTGGTTCTTGACTTCTTTGCATAGTTCGCGTGTGAGTGCTGCTTTTGAGTTCTTGAGGTACCTCTGTACTTGGTGGTTTGGTTCCAAGGTTGTTAATTGTACACCAATGCCTTGCCTTGGTTGGTTTTAATCTTCTCTTCGCATTTAGTTCTGCCTTGTTGGTTGAGTTTTGGTCTGACTCGAGTCTGGTACTACGAGTTTAGTGACTGGACTGGATTGGACTGAGTTAATCCGATTATAATCGGGGTTCGTGCTGCTGTTGTCGGTTGACTGTCTTATTTGTTCGAGTGTTTGGTGCTGGTCATCAATTCGAGGAGAAGAGGAAAGGTTGTGGACTAGGGGTCGTGCATGAGATATTCAAGAACGGAGTGGAGGTAGAGAAGTGGCAGGATGGAGCACAGCTCTCCATCTCGCAGTGACGAGTCTTCAACTTGTTCGTCTGGAATGCTCGATTGCTTTACTGCAGAGAAGAGGGAACGGAATGCACACAAGCGCGCATCGAGGCGTATTGGTATGTCTGGAAAATTGCAAGATAAGAGGTATGAGTTGACAAGATTAGGTATTGAGCGCCCAATGCACGTCACATACAATCAACCACATCTGGTTGAGCCGATGAAGCTTACCGTCTATGAGGACCTCCCAGCTACACCTGCCTCGATACCGCAATCACAGATTTCGAAGTTGGCTTCGCAAAGCCGCAGGTCTATGTCTCGAGCATCGATCCGAGCTAGTATGTCTGTACGACGAATAGCGCATTCGAGAATAAGCATTTCAAAGCCGCTACCTGTTGTACCAGCAAATGTTCTGCCGTTGAGGCGGAATCCGTCTTTCAGACCATTGCAACTGAGTATCTACATGCCTGAGCAGCGATTGTCGGATCTACCAGAATTTGACCGGTTGAGCTTCACAGATGAGGGTGTGATCAAAGCACCGCCAAGGGCACTGATCCGTACACATTCTGAAGACATGCTGAGATTAAGGAGTACAGTCTTGCCAGAAGCTATGTCGGGAAAGCCTGCGTCGATGTTCGAACACAGTCTGTCAAGGAGAATGTCGCATGCTCGCAAGGACACCGATTCAACCATTATTTCTATTTCACGGCCACCGTCTGAGTATGATGCTTTGCGCAGCCATCCAGTCTCGTGGTATTCGATGCCAGGCTTGCCACCACAGATCCAAATGGTGAACGCTCCCAACAATTCAAGGAAGATTCTTAGTCCGATGCAGGAAGAATTCAGCCCTCCATCAAGTGCTGCAGTATACATCAATGGCAACATCTTGACGTTGCCCGATGTTGATGCAGCTCGTGTTCAGACGGAACAGGACCACAGGTCTTTGCTACCTCCGGCTCATGGCCAAGAAAGTGAGTCAGCGTGCCCTTCACCAACCATTGGTCCTGGTCCAAACAGGCGAACAACGATTGTTTCGAAACACAAATCGAAACTTTCCCAAGCTGCATCAATTCTGCTTGACTCATCGGCAAACTTGACTCGAGCACGAGCAAACACATCAGCATCATTGACACAACCACTAATCGGAGCCGCCACTGCACCAGCGTCCACAGCTACGAGATCTCCTGCAGAGCAGCCCAGACAATACTTTCATACAAACTACACTACAAATAGTCGCATCAACCAGTGGTTGGCCGTCGAGCAGTCTAGACCATTGAGGCAAGCCAGGTCTACTGAACTCTCAGCTCATGTCCCACGTTCGCGCAACTCCTCCATCAGCACTGTTGAGTCCGCCATTACAACTTCCGCAATCTCCTCCTTCACTGAGCACAGACGCAAGCGCTCAGAGTTCTACCAACTGAACAACAAGCCTTCCGTTGCCGTCGCCAACATTCCAGTCGCAACAACGAGATCGTCAACCGACGGGCTTCTAACCAAAGCGCATCGACCTCCAGCACCACTAAAGCTCCATAAACCTTTACCTACCCAAACCGCCATCGCAGGCACTAACAACGCACAACTTCCTGCCTCAAGGCTCCCTGTCATCAACACCAGCATCAACACCCACACCCATTCACCATCAAAATCTTCAACATCCACCAAGAATCCTACAGGTATCCATTCTCGTACCATGACATCCTCGACCGTCATATCTACAGTTGCCACGGAAGCCTTCTCCGAAGATCCCGAGACACCTGATTCTGCACATGCTCTACCTATTGAACCTCATACCGAGGCTATGAAATCGATCACCTCAACAAAACAACTTCCTATCGTGGAAGTCGTTGAGCTCCCAAAATGTCTAGACCAGGAAACAAACATGGAGAACGGTGCACGGGTACATGGATTCGAGTTTGGATGTCATAAACCTAGTCCCCTGACGCCTAGAACGCAGTGTGCGGATGTGGAAAAGATGATGTTTGAGATGTGTGCGCAGAGTGGATTGAGAAGGGTTAATGTTGGTATTGCGTTTTGATGGTCAATCGGAGTGTATTGAAATGCCAGCAGCAAGAGATCGGGGAGGTTAAAGTCATGGATCGGGGAAAGGAAAGTGGTTAACGATTCACAGCGATTCTCTTTCTTCATTTTTACAGGACTCGGTTTTGGCGATCAGGTATTCTGATGCTGCCCGTCCTTTTTTTTAGATCGATGGTTTGGGTTTTCTGAGGTTTGGATATTGGATTCTAGTGATGTACTTGTTGTGATACCCTTGTACGAATTTGGAGGACGGAGGATGTTTTGAAGCGTGAGAGAAGGTCTGGATAACTGGGGATGATTCGTGATGATATGTAAGCTGTTAGTGAGGCGGAGAGTGGGATGGATTGGAGTGTGTATGTGGTAGTGTTAGTGCAGAACAGATCAACCCATCCGTCTACGTATTCAGATAAAGCCGTCATTCCTCTATCGTCTTCATTTCCTACACCAGCACAGTAGAGCAGAAGAAGAATGAGCACCGACATAGTACTTTTATGGTTCGACCTTCACCTTGAGGTCTCGATGTGGGTTAGTGTACTCCCTAGTTGATGGAAGATCGTTTTCCCGGGTTGAGGTGCGTGTTGTGTGACGTTGCTCACATCGGTAGTTGGCTTTGTGTTTTGCGGGGAGCCGGACGTTATGAGCTTCCTCATTCATCTCTTGGTAGCAAGCATGATTGAGCTGGTTTCCGTGAAGTCCTCCTCCACAGAACGGCTAATACGTACTATAATAATACCATTCTAACCTCACAGCTTTCTTGATCTCTCTCTTTTATTATGTGATTGCCATTTCCCGAACATTACAAAAGGCTTCCACGATGAAGTCATCCATTTGGTCAATATCGAGCTACACTGCACTGCTGATTACTACAGCACTCGCTCAATTCCCATCATCATGTCCAGCTATTCCAGCTTCAGCTCCCAACAGCACCATCGGAACTTGTCCTAATGATTTTACCATAATAGGCCCTTCACTTGAGCCAGTTCACGAGTCAACCTCACCTCCCACCGGACTTGCCATTGATCCTAATCTCAATCTATACCTCACATACCCTCGAAACAGTGGTCCTACCCCTAACAACGTCGTCATCTGCACCTCTTTCACCCAAGAAGAACCATGGCCTACAGCAGAAATCCAAAACTGCACCACCGGCCAGAACGCCAGCACATGTTTCATCAACGTCCAAAACGTCGTTCTCGATAGTCTCAACCAACTCTGGATCGTCGACTCCGGCATCCCACCAGGTGCAAAATCCGCCGTCGAATATGGCGCGAAAATAATGTCCTTCTCCCTCAACGGCACCCTCCTACAAACCTACATAATCCCCTCAAGCCTCTACTACTCCAACCTCAACGCCAACGACGTGCGCATCAACAACACCCTCGGCGCCAACGGCTACGCCTTCCTAACCGACGAATCAGACTCCGGCTCTCTCGTCACAATCGACCTCGCCACCGGCACCGCAGCCCGCCACCTCTTTAACACAACCTACACCCGCGCCGACTCAGGCTATGTCGGCATCTACGACGGCCAACAAATCTACGGCTGGAACGGCACGACCAAATCATTTCTGACCACGGGATCCGACGGCATAGCACTAGCTTCCGGCAACGTCTACTGGGGCGTCCTCGCCTCCCGCCGCTTTTACTACATCTCGCAATCTGTCCTCACCGACCCGACCCTTTCGGAGGGTGCGATCACCGCCGCTGTCCAGAACCCAGGCCAATGCGGCACCGAACAAGCCGGCTTCACCGCCGATGCCAACGGCAGAGTGTACATCATGGCCAGCGAACACAACGCCATTTTTTATGTTGACACGCTCCAGTCACAAGTCAATATGACTGTAAACGGTGTCCCACCACTCAGTAGTAATCCATTACAACCCGTTCCAGCGCAGAACTACGTTGTCAAAACGCTAGTCAGAAATGCGCTGATTCAACATGCGGATAGTGCGGCGATATGGGATGGCTGGATGTATTTTTGTACGAATCAGCTTGAGTTCAGTCCGTCAAGGCAGTATGAGAATGTTGATAACCGGAGGGGGCCGTTTCGGAGTTATAGGGTCTGGGTTGGGGCTGGGCCGGCGGTGTAAGAGGATATCATCAGTCATTTCTGTGACGGTGGGGAGAGAAAAGGGGGAAGGATGGATGAGGAAGGAAGGAAGGAAGTAGGGGACTTGAAAGCAGGGTATGAGTACGACTTTTGTAGGTAGGTAGGATATAAATGTATATACTGGCTGGTCTATCCAACGTATGTAGGTACATGACTCCTCATATGCAGTACGAAATGTGCTGAGAAAAAAGCCATTTCAGAGAGGTACGTACTTCCTCAGGAACTCAACTCCGTACATCCAAATACCTACACGCCACAAAAAACAAAGGCCTGCCCTCATGCACCCCCACTACACCGCACCTCTGGCATGTATAGTATAGAACGTATATCGTTAACAAAGTCCCACCGCTACTGTATCTTATAATCCGCACACCCCGTTCGTGATCTTCGACGTCGTGTGTGCATGTAGGTCATGAATGGGAGAGAGATGCGGAAGTGACAGCAGGTCTGACGGGAATCAAATTGAGAGAGCGTACTGTAATGTACGTAGCTACCTAATATCCATCTGGATACGTATGTGAATTGTTAACCAACAGACGATGGACGAGATTGGTAGGTATGCGTGTTGTTGATCCTGATGGGTGGTCAGTTGGTTAATCTACTGTATACACGACACGACACGGCATCAAGTCACAAATGTCCATCCATTAATGCTCGATACATGCCTAATGAATTGCTTGCATGCAGCTGGTCAGGTATTAATCTGCCTGAACGTATATAGCCACGCACCACCACTACCTCTAACCATCAACACAACTACAACACCTCCTAAACACCTCAAAATCCCTCCATCAAGTCCCCCAAACAAATCGGTTTCCGAACCGCGTTCGAAAAGCCCTCGTGGAACGACACCCATATCCGTCCACTATTCTCTTCGTTACCAGCACCATCACTCTTCGCTTTCCCTTTCGTAGCTGTTGCCTTTGCTATAGATGATGCATCTAGATTTTTTGTTATCGGCAGATTACTAGAATCTTGAGAGGCTGGTTTGTGGATGGGGCGGCCGAAGAAGTCGCGCGTTTGTTTTGTGGTGGTGGGTTGGGGTTGAGATGGGGTTGCGGTGGTTGGGTTGGTGGTGAGTATTGGGACTGGGTTGGTGGTGGTGCCGCCGCGGGCGGCGCGGGATTGTGAGGAGAGCAGGAGGTTGTGTTTGTGTAGTTCTTGGGATAGGACTTGGCGAATTGCGTAGCGGGTTGGTTGGGGTGTTGCTGTTGTTGTTGGGAGGGTTGTGGAAGTGGAAATTGCTGTTGATGATGCGGGTTTTGATGGTTTTGCGGTTGTGAAGTGGTAGGTTGAGAGGATGTCTATTGGCCTGTTGAATCTCTTGTTAGTCTATACCATGGTATCAGATCAAGGGACTCACGGCTCCATTCGCAATGCATAACCTCCTGTTGCATTGCTTGCGTATCCTTCTGTTTCAATTTTGACTTTTTCAAATTCAATACTTAATGCACTCATAACTCGAACTGCATTGGATATGCAATTGCGTTCGGTTTCTTTGCGTACTGATGCAACTGAAGGACCTCCACCACTACCTCCGACCACGACTGGTTTGACGTCCGGTGCCAACATTCGATTGACACTCGGTATCAGTTCTGTTGCAATGACATCGGTCGTGCTAAAAAGCCTCAGTAATTCTCCCGAGAAATTGCTTTGCATTTCCGTCAATACTGTCCGATTTTGCTTCTCTGCCTCATAAGCAGCATAATCAGCTTTCGGACCACTGAACGGATGTATTTCTTCTTCGCCCAATTCCTGCTTGTCATTCTCCTGGTTGCTCCATGCTGTAACACCTTTATCAACAGTTGCAAAAAGGTCATGAAATGCGCAGGCAGTGGTGCTCAAATACGCACTCAACTCCCATTCTTGACCTGCATAAATTCGACTTGATAGACTGTCGTGAAAGTGTAGCCAATCATAGCTTGCACAAGGTTTGGAGAGGAGTGTATCGTCTTGGTAAATTTGGGTTGGATATGTAGCCCAACAATCTGTCATCAGCTTGTCGTGATCCCCGGTAGTGTTGATCATTTCTCTGATGGCATCAATTGCTCCGCGTTTTCGCAGGTCTGCAACGCCGATTGAGGTGGTTCTTGAGTCTGCAATTTGACGAGCTTCGTCTGCAGAGAGGGTAGATGTTGCAGCTGGGAGACCGGCGCCTTCAATGAAGATTCGTTCGACAACTTCACGAATACCACCCCGACCTAGCCCTTTCTGTCCTTTTGATGAAGATTCCATTATTTGTGTATCGAGCCATTTTCGTGTTAGTCGACTGCTGTCACTATTGAGTCGAAGCTTGTGAGCCATCCATTCACTCTGAACAAGAACACCACGGATGTCGCCATCGCCCGTGCCGCGAGCGTTGATAGAGTTCTGCTTTCGTGTGCCTAGACCCCAACAATTCTCACAGAGTCTTCTGACAGCATCGTTGTCGCAGTGTATGTTCTCCTTGTCAAAGACTGTTTTCATTCTGGCTACAACTTTGTCGAGTGGTGGCTTTCGTACATGCACAATCTCGGCAATCGATGAAGTTCGTAGAAGTCTGAGAGATGGTGCATATACATCGTTGCAGATGAGAATCACAGGCCTTAGCAACTTGAATTTATCCCCTTTCTTTTTCCCTGTTGTACTTGTTGTGCTTCCAGCTTGGGAGCAGTTCTTCTGGTCAAGTTGTACAAGGTCGATAAGCGCTTTCATGAAGCCTCCCTCACCGCCACTGCCTCCAGAGCCAGTCACCACACCATCGACCTCATCCACAACCACACAAACTGGTCTTCCTGCTTTTCGTGACTTTCCAGGCTCTTGTATGCCTCGAACAGTTTCCGTACCTAAAGCATCTTTTATCCTGCCTTTTACGACATCTCTGCTTCGATCGTCACTCGCATTGATTTCAAGAACCTCGTAGCCAGCTTGCTTTGCACATACATGAGCCAATGTAGTCTTTCCCAAACCTGGTGGGCCCGTGAGGAGCATAATCTTTCTATGCTGCTGTTCTTGGCTGTCCTTGTCCTCGAACGTCTTTTTTGGCTTTGTTTTTGCGCTCCCAGGAAAGACGATAGTATCCCATGCTTTTAACCATTTCAGAACGGAACGATGTGTTCGTTCATCTCCAACAAGTTCAGTAAACTTCTTTGCTCGGTACTTTTCGGTCCACATCTGGTGCTTGTTCGACTTTTTCTTGAGATCATTGTGATTCAAAGTTGGAGGTTCTATGCTCGGCAGCAATTGAGCTTCCTTTTCTGCTTGAGCCTCCTTTTCTGCCTTATCGAGTTCCTGTTGTGTCTTCGCCTCGTCAATCAACTTGTGTATCTCTATGCCGTAGTACTCTCTCTTGGCTCTACCTGCAGCTGTGATCGATCTATCGGCAATAACCTGTTCGTAAGTTTGAAGAGCTTGTTTCGTTCGTGGTGCAATCTTCAATGTCTTGCCTTCAGCAGTCTGTAATTCGATGTGTCTTCGACGCAAACCACGGCCAAGATCGGCTATACAAGGTGATAGTTTTGGAAGTTCGAGGTCATCTATATCGGCGTATGGTGCTTCAGCAATTGTATTCGCCGTGAAGGGTGCTGTCAGATCATCTTGGAGGGGCTCTGCAGGGGATTCATCCTCGTTCGTATGGCTGATAGGAGATGGCCGTTGCTCTTCGAATAGTGCGAGCGGTACATTATCCTGTACCAGTCTCGGCTTCTTCAGTAATGGTCCCTTGTCATGAAGTGTCTTAAATAGTTTTCGTTTCTGCTTCGGAAGCTGGGCTTGTGGTGACGAGGTGGGAGGGTATTGTATGGACGACGATGAAAAGGTCATATCTGGTAGCTCTTCTTCAAAACTAGGAACTGGTAATCCAGACGTTACGATGACAGGATCTGTCATTATCACTTCCTTTTATCAGTTTCTCCGAAGAGCGGCATCGAAATACAGACTTCGTGGTTTTCTGTGTACACACAGACGCGACGCAGCAACCACGCGTTTAAGCGCGTTTCCGGCAGAATCTTGGCAGACGTCACTTTCAAGGGTCGACGACGAGGTCTCTCGCATCGGAACTCATGTCAGACGCTTTGACATTCTCATGTTGGTGTCGCCTGTGTTACGCGACCCTGCGAACGAAATGTCAGTCGTCACAACCAAAGGACTGTTTCAAAAATCTCACCTCGAGCTCGAGATATAGTTCGTCATTAAATCGACTCCTTCATGCGTACACTACCAAGCTCATCATGTCGCAAGAGTCGTCCAACGACCATAACATCTTCTCCTTCCCAGCAGAAACGTTCGCCGAGTAAGCTCCCTCCATCGCCTGCTGCTCATCTCAATAACACGCTCAAAAGCCTTCTATCCGGTGACCTTCTCGATATCGTTGTTGGTCCAGAGCGCAAACGATGGTCACTTCACCGCAACCTATTAGCGCATCATTCCTCCTTTTTCTCTCCAGAGTCCGACTTCGTCAAAGATGGGAAGCTCGAGCTGCCAAATGAGGATATATTCGCCTTCCGCTTGCTGGTGAAGTGGCTTTACCAAGGCCACATTCAAGATGTGTCAACTATCAAAGATGTGGATAAGATATGGCCCTACGCTTATGCCTGCCAAAACCTCTATCTCCTATGCGAAACAATTGGCATTAGCGATCTCAAGAATATAGCGATTGACCAGTTCCGGAGAGGCTGTGCCGAGTCACGCCTCGTGCCGGGAGCAGAAGAGATAAAGCCCATCTACGAGCGGACGAAAGTTGGCTCTCCCTTCAGGAAGCTGGTGAGTAAGATTGCTGCAAGGCAGATCATGGATCCAGATTCGAAAAGAGATGCAAGTGTGTACAGAGATTGTTTTCAGGCCAATCCTGATTTCGCTGTTGATGTGTTGAATGCTATCCGTAACGGGACTGAGGGTATGCTTCTAGATGACCCGACCAAGGGCAATGGCTGCCAATATCACGAGCATGACAACGGTGAAAACTGCCACAAGACTGTACACTTCGAGGATGATGACGATACCACCATCGTCGTTACCTGAAACCAGAAATTTCTTAGGAGTTATTGAAGTCGAGCACGAGTACAAGCACAGGCTTGCACTCGATGAACAATAGTTCATTCATCACATCCTATGTCTGTGACGACGGACAGTGTTAGGTACGGTTCATCTATTCTAGGAATGCCTACAAACAAACACAGTAGACTTTCCTCACACCAACACGTTCCAAAACACATTCTCCAACAACGCCAGAGCAACTGAATGTGTTAAGTCGAATGTTACAGTCATGCAGGGGTCAAAGGTCTACCACTCTCAAGATTAAAGTCAGAAAAGCATTCGATTCGAAGCATGGACAAACCAAATGTTGCTCATCGTGCCATGCCAGAGGACGAGGTGGTGGTCTTTGAACTGGGTCTATGGATGTCCTGTTCATGCTTGGAATCGCTTGGGGAGAAGAATGCGTCAACACTTATTTGGAGTGGAGATGTATTAATGTTACACCTTAGAGACGGATGCCATTAATCCAGATGGGTAAGGTCAGATGCGTTTGTCTTCAGAACGGTTCTGAGCCACTGCGCAATATCCCCATACATTGCCGCTTTGGCTCGACCACGCGCTTGCTCTTCCTGCGCATTCTTCTTGGCAAAATTCTCAAATCCATGAGGTTGTCCCTTCACCATTTTCCACTGGACATCTGCCGCTCGCCATCCGTCCTTGGTCTTCTCCCTGAGTTTATCATCAGCTAACTTCTCCGCCATGATCTCCGTCTCATGGCAAAGCATGTCATGCTCAAGTCCGATCAGGAAGATATGCCTAGGCAAATTGTCTCGGGACTTGAAAAACATTGGACTGAGCCGTGGATCCTTGAGTATCTGTGCCTCATTTGTGCCTACATAGAGGTCTATGAGAATATCCCACATGCCCTTCAAAAAATCTGGTACAGTCGGATCCGGTCGTGTGGCCATTTGCTCCGCTTCAGTCAGCAACAGGTTCACGACGGGAGAAATTGCAATGACGCCAAGCAGCTTTCCGCAGAGACGAGGATCCTGGGCGGCGGCCAATACCAAATTGCCGCCTGAGCTGCTGCCACACAAGATGATTCTCGATTCGTCTATGGAAGGCTGATTGCGCTTACTACCTGAGAGGAGCGCTAGTATCGATTCTACAATGTCCTCGTATGCGGCGGGAAATTGGTAGGTAGGCGCTTTGCGATAATCGATGCTCGTGACGAGGCAGTCGCTGTGGTCGGCCAGGTAGCGGGCGAGTGGGTCGTCAACGCATGGGAGGTTCATCATGAAGCCACCGCCGTGAACCATGATGACTAGCGGTAGAGGGCGGCGACTGTCCTTGATGTGGTTCGGTGCAAACACGCGTGATGGACCCAGGTCTGTCCGTTGGGCCATGACTTTCATAACGTGGTCGGGTTGGGTTGCTGGTGAGAGAAGCCATGATCGCTTAATGGAGACGATGTTGCGTTGGATGAATTGGATGAGGGTGAGACGGAGTACTGTGAAGAAGCGAGAAAGACTTGACTTGCTGCTTGGCATGGTGATGACGGTGGTGAGCTACGTGTAGGATCGAGGGAGTCGAGAGTGATGGTATTAAAGATCGACGGACGAACTGCAAGATATGCAGGACATATGCAGTTAAGTCAAGAATTGTAGCTCGCACAGATAGTTGGACCGAAGCGGCGCATCTATCTGTCTGTGGCGAGTATAAATACTATCTAAGCAGTGCAACTGTGACCAAGTTGTTGCATGATATTGAATTATAGATTGTCAGTAAGCGTGTAAGCAGCTGCAAGCGATTTCTGTCGGACTTAGGCCGGATTTAGGTGTAAACACCAAGATTGATCATAGCCAGGACCTCGTGGTGGATGCGGTGGCTGTTGTGATATCGAGTCCAGTGCGGGAAAATTCTAGGAAGCTTGCTGAGGATGGCACTACATTAGACCAATTGATGAAGATTTGCTCCAGAGGAGGAGAGACGCGGAGCCATTGGTGCAGTTCAGTCATTAATATCCTGGTAGCCATGGCTTGCGTATCAGATTTAAAGGGAACTACAGAATTCACCGCACAAACGCATTTCATCGACTTCGAGCTACTCGATGCAGTCAATCGACAATCAATCACTCATTGTCTTACAACACGAGGCCTTCACTTCCTATTCGGATTTAGTCATATATCCATGTCTTGGCGTTGAGGGCGGGCAGGGAAGACATGACGTAGGCACATTGAGAACCGCAAATTTAAGCCCAGAGCTTAAACGCGAGCGCCGTTTCGTCCGCCATTATCCGAATCGTCCGTGCTCGTCCTTTACGATCGTATGATAGTGTACCTCTAAGTTGAGAGGTTTATGACCATGAAGCTGAAGATCGCCCGTGAGCTCGTAGGAGGTAGATCACGAAATGAAGAAGATCAACAAGCAGCACGCAATGTATCGACTGGGGGCCATCGCGAGAGCTTCAGCCAAGTCCGATAGGTCCGTGGTCTAATTCAGCCTGACCGTTGGCAACCTTGAGTTGCAGTTTTTCTGCCATACAGCCGGCTTCGAGGGAATAACTTCAATATTCAATTTGACTCCATTAATCGAGAGGTAAGTTTGTGGGTCCGTCGAACCTTCCTGGAGCTGTACGAACAAGCACAAGCAACGTGACGTAGGCCATTGCCCATATATAACAGGCACTGGCTCACCAACTCACTGCTCAAAGTAATTCTTGTCCATATCAATCGCTTCTTTTTCCCTTGATTACCTTCACCATCAGGCAGTACGGACTTCAACCTGAACCACTAATTCCACAGTCAAAGTCTCATCTTCAGCAACGATCATGGCTGATCTCACCAGCAACCCAACCCGACCACGTTATGAAAGTCATGGCCCAACGGACAGACCTGGGTCCATCACGCGTGTTTGCACCGAACCACATCAAGGACAGTCGCCGCCCTCTACCGCTAGTCA
>Ga0181473_100112_pt1 | contig 14219 bp, 12 predicted proteins | sample In2P11_FD_119089 | JGI IMG/M metagenome (GOLD analysis project Ga0181473, IMG submission 119089) | Clean room microbial communities from NASA Spacecraft Assembly Facility at Jet Propulsion Laboratory, Pasadena, California, USA -... ... | reverse complement strand
CGCTTATTGGATGACGATAGTGTTGTTCATGATGATCGAGTACGACTGTTTGCCATGTACATTTTGTATAAGCACGGTATCCTTCGAGGCGATATAGAGAAATTGAGATGCCACGGTGAGCTTTCACCAATCGACGGAGAAATGATATACAACCTCGATCTCCTCGGTGCGCGAGCGGAGAGGCCACTCAGGGACAACATGCCCACATTGGCACCTTTGTTTCCCGCAAGAGTACCGCAGAATATGCCAGATGACGAGATAAGCTTGTCACGATTTGAGCCAGCTCTACGGTATCTGCTCGAAGGTTTGTGCAATAATACGCTAGATCCCAATGTCTTCCCTCCAGTGAAGCCTCACCTTGAACACACAATTTCGGCACAATCGCAAACGTCGTTGCGGAAAGCAGGACAACCGACCTGGGCCGCCCAACGTACACCATCAAACAAGCCAAGACAGCGGCTTATCATGTGCATGGCTGGAGGTGCCACGTATTCTGAAGCCCGAGCATGTTACGAGATTTCACGAGAATTCGGACGTGAAGTTTATCTAGCCACGACGCACATGATCACTCCCAAATTTTTCACACGTCAAGTTAGCCTTTTGAGTCGATCACGGAGAGATCTCGGTCTTCCAATGGATCGTGGACCACCGAAGCTACCAGTATGGATGTCAGATCCTCCTCCACAAGCATTGCAGCCCAAGCAGGAGCCCCAAAAGCTCTCCAATGGAAGACCTCTGGACCAACCCAAGGCACCAGTTCCAGCCATGCAAAAGCTGAATTTAACCAGCTCGAGCCCTTCTCCATCAAGCAGCAACAAACCTGACAAGCAGGATAAGCCTTCCAGACCAGATCCACCGAAGAGCACTTTCAAAAGTCCACAGGAGCTAGCTAAAGAGAAGGAGAAGGACAAGAAGGAGAAGAAACATCACTTGAACATCTTCAAGAAGCATTAGTAATGCATTGATGTTGATTTTAGTGTCGAATCTAGCGTGGCGTCGGGCGCGCTGCCCTCTCTTTTCTTCTGGCACGAGATTTGCAAGGATTAAAGTCAAATATATATTTTGAGTTGGCTAAGATCTTGAATTCTATAAGCGTCTTAGCTGGCTCGGCGAGCATGTACACAACGTTACCCATCTGAACCAAGATACGACGAAAAGTCGTCGCCATAAAACGATTGACGCAGCCTTTCGGCGCGTTTCTTCTTCTCACGGTCCATCTTAATCACAGCTTTTGCATCCAGCCTTACAATCTCTTCCTCTGCTGGCTTTTGTATCTTTCGCTGTTTCACCTTGACCTCTTCATCGTCATCTCTCGGTTGAACGCCGATACCTAATGTATTGTTCTTGCGCTTCGCCTTGATTGGTACACGTATCCCTTCTTGTTGCGCACCTAAACCTTTCCTTGCATCTGGATCCCAGCCATAGTCCTGCAGATACTTGAGACCACTCCGCGATCTATCGAGATGAGAAGGAGGATGCGAGTGTTCGAGACAGACCTGATGCGCTATTGAGGTAGCATGGCTGCCGTCACCTTCTTCCACGTCCGATATTGGTTGACCGCATATCGGACAATTGGACAAATTCGACTCGTTAGCGGAAACAGGTGTGGGGATCATGTCCTTGATGTGGTCTGGACCATCTGCAGTCTTGTTCAGCACAATTGAGAGATACCTGTCTCCTGCGCTTCGCGCTTCACCAATTGTCCTGGGTAACGAGCTCACATTGTTCGAGGCAGGAACGAAAGCAACTCGTTTGCGCTTGATGCCTGCTCCAAATACGCGTTGGTCTACTAGAGGAACAAAATAGTCGTCGTCGTAGTCATCTGCCATGGAATGCACAGATGATCTTCGAGCTGGCTAATTGTATCGTCTGTGGGACAAATGGTATGTTGCAGATTCTTGCAGTGCAGAGTGGAAGTACCAGCCTGCCACGTTCGGCAGTCATTTGCGGCGTCGTCACTCAAAAAGTTGATGCTCGGAACGGGCCGACGGGCGTAGCGCTTATGCCTTACACATTAGGCCAACAATTAATCCTGAAACTGGGCCTCAATTGAATTGTGATATTGGTAGGTAGCGTAGCTTACAGTACATCATTTCCATCGCAAGCATGGTGGTACCTCTGCTGGCAGAGGTCGCGAGACGAGGCATCACGAGCATACCTAATCTTTGGACTGCCGCCAAAGTCGTTGCTGCAATTGCGCTGATATACTATCTCAAGACCTGGTTTGGCGGAGCACGATGTCGATCCGAGCGAGTGATGCACGGAAAGGTGGTGATGGTAACAGTATGTGCAGTCTAGGCGATATCAACACATCATCTGACTCTTATAGGGTGGAACTTCAGGCATCGGCGCAGCCATCGTTAGGGAATTAGCAACTCGAGGTGCACAACTTGTCCTTCTTACACACCATGAACCGACAGATCCGTTCCTTGTCGACTATATTGATGACATTCGTTCGCAGTGCAACAATGAGCTAGTCTACGCTGAACAAGTCGACTTGACCTCCCTCCATTCGATCCGCCTATTTGCTACAAAATGGGTCGATAATGCACCACCTCGCAGACTCGACATGATTATTCTCTGTGCGAACACGATGACACCAAGATGGGGCAAGAGCCGGTTAACAATTGATGGTGTGGAAGAAGAATGGATGGTGAACTACCTATCAACCTTTCACCTACTCAGTATCCTCTCTCCAGCCATTCGAGCACAGCCAGCAGATCGAGATGTACGAGTTATGGTTGGCACTTGCAGTAGTTACATTGGTGCGACACTGGACATGGACAACACGGAAACGAAGGCCAAATCTGGTAGCTGGTCACACGGAAGGGCGAAGCTGGCGCTGATGAATTTCACATACGCTTTCCAAAAGCATTTGGATGCTTACAAGCGTCCCGACAAGCAACCAAACAATGCTCGGGCTTTCATTGTCGATCCTGGCTATTCTCGTACCCCTGGGATGCGACGATGGCTGACGGGAGGCTCACTCATCGGTCTGTTGCTCTACTTGGTGACATGGCCTGTTTGGTGGTTGGTGTTAAAGTCGTCTGAGCAAGGTGCACAGAGTTTTCTGTTTGCAGCAATGGACGCCGAGTACGGGCAAGGACTAGGCGGCAAGTTCATCAAAGAGTGTCGCGAAATCGGGCCTCTGAGGGCTGAAGTCAACGATGAAGATACTGCTAAGACGCTCTGGGAGTTTTCCGACAAGCAGGTTGAGCGGCTGGAGAAGCAAGGTGCTGTTCAGAGAGCGCTTGAGAAAAAGGAAAAAGAGCAGTCTCACGCCAAAAATGCTGATTCGAACAGTACCGCATCGGCCGACGGAGAGGCAGCTCAAGCACAACAAACACAGACAGCGGGATCGAGGAGGAACAGAAAGGGGAAGAATTGAACTACGAGGACGTCATGAATACCACGATACACGAAGATACACGAAGGACTTTTGTCCTCGACATAAACTGCAAGAGTCTTGCAGATGGATGCGGTATCCAAAGGCCTCTTTCCCGGCTGTGATCGATTCACTTGTGGGATCAGAAAGATCACTACAAAAGATACAAGCACAAGGAAAAAGTGAAGGTGTAACTCTAGAACACCCTGAGATGATGATAAGAGGTCGCTTGTATGGTGCAATCAGGTATGATACCTCCTTGAATGAAGCACATGGTCGGCTCCTACTTCGATCATATCAAGTTGCACGAGGAACCACAAGCCACTGATGTTTACAATCTTGCACCCATTCCTGCTGAGTGTTTCGCCAGTGTATTGGGTGTCCGACGGGCGATCTGCTTCCTGGAGCATAACAGCTCCCCCCTGAACTCACATCATTGAAGACACATGCAAGTGTCGCTTCAGCTCGTACGTCAGACGTGTCGTCTGCTCAAACTTCGAAGGTAGTCTGGCATGGTTCCCAGATGACCTCTGTGCCAAGTTCATTCACTTTGCAAGCACCATCAAGGGGGAGTTCTGGAATGGGAAAGCGATTGGAGATTTCATTAAGAGAATGAGTTTGGGAAGTAAGTTCGAACATGGCCAGCCTTTTAAAAAGAAGTAGGTAAAGCCAATGAGACACTTGTTCTGGTAAAATGTGGTGTCTGGTGTTACCAACCACCTTTTTCATGGCCCAAAAGTCCCTTAAAGGGAGTACAATATACGGAAATATAGTTTCCGACGCGGACAATGAAACCTTGAGCTACGAGTTATATTGTACAGCAGCCACATCAACTTTGGTCACAGTGACCACTGTGGCTACACACGGTCTGGTTGTTGTTTCTTGACGGAAGGTCTAGCAAAAACCACTTGACCGAAAGACACAGTACACTATTGGTGAGAGAACACGGAAGCTGTGAAATCCGCATCCCAAGCATCAGAGAAAAAATAACCACCCAGATCGGTAAAGAATTACTTCTTCAAGCTTTGCACAGAGTCTTCAACCCCTCGATTCCGCGCTTTTAGCACCAATTGGCGGCGCATTTTCAGCACTAACACCACCACCCTTGTCGACATCCCCCACAATCTCCAAGTTCGTGATGTGAATACAATGACGATCAACCAAATGCCGCTATTAATTTGCAAAGAACTGTTCCAGACAGAGGACCATATATTCAGTACCTGTTCCAGCTCATTATTTCTTCCAACCTGCACGACTGACTTCGAATCAAGTCTCCTACAGCAACAGACTTCCAGGTCCCGGCTTGAACTAACAAAACTGCACAGTAGTCAAAATACATTAATAGCAGGACTACTTGAAACCCCCCTTTTCTGACAGAAACAACCAAAAGTATTGCATGAGAGGTACGACCAGAGTATAGCATACCTTGCAATTGAACAACCATGGCCATCGAATCCATCGTTACCTCGATTCTCGACTTTTCAGTCCACAACCCCTTCCTCTTCATTGCCTACGCCTTCACCAGCGTAATCATCGGCTATGTCGCAGTCACAGAATTCCAACGCTCCAAAGCTCGAATCCCCGGTTTCAATGGTCCAACTGGCCTCCCCGTGATTGGCAACCTTCACCAAATCCGTGTCAACGCAGCAGAACAGTACCGACTATGGGCTCAACAATTCGGACCAGTCTACCAAATCATGTTGGGAAACGTACCAGTCGTTATAATCAACTCAGCCGCAGCAGCCCGTGAGATCTTCGGCGCAAACTCTCAAGCCCTCTCCTCACGACCAGAATTCTACACCTTCCACAAAGTCGTCTCCAGCACCGCCGGCACCACAATCGGAACATCCCCCTTCTCCGAGTCTCTCAAGCGAAGACGCAAGGGCGCCGCCTCAGCCCTCAATAAGCCCTCGATCCTAACCTACATCCCACACATCGACATCGAAACACGCTCCTTCCTCCAAGAATTCCTCGACTACGGTGCCGCCGGCACCAAACCCATCGACCCCATGCCCATGATCCAACGCCTCAGTCTCTCCCTCGCCCTAACATTGAACTGGGGCACGCGCATCGCGTCCCTAAACGACGACCTCTTCGCCGAAATCACCCACGTCGAGGAAGAAGTCTCCAAATTCCGCTCCACAACCGGCAACTTACAAGACTACATCCCGATCCTGCGCCTCAACCCCTTCAACTTCGGCAGCCAGACCGCAAAAGACATGCGCCGTCGCCGCGACATCTACCTCAACCGCCTGAACGACGAACTAGACGCGCGCATGGCCAACGGCACCCACCAACCCTGCATCCAAGCCAACGTCATCGAAGACAAAGACGCAAAACTCAACAAAGAAGAACTCACATCCATCTCCCTGACCATGCTCTCCGGCGGTCTCGACACGCTCACAACCCTCGTCGCCTGGTCCATGGCTCTGCTAGCCGAACACCCCGAAGTCCAAGAGCGTGCCGTCAAAGAAATCAGATCCAAATACCCCGAATCAAGCTCCAACCCATCCTACATCCTCTGCGACGAAAACGACGACCAATCCCTGCCTTACATCGTCGCCCTCATCCGCGAACTCCTACGATACTACACCGTCCTACGCCTCTCTCTCCCGCGCGCATCCGTCAAGCCCGTCAAAAGCAGCTTCAACAACGGCGCCGTCATCCCCGCCGGATCAGTAATCTTCCTCAACGCATGGGCCTGCAACATGGACCCCGAGGTCTGGGGCGAAGACTACCTAACCTTCCGACCAGAGCGCTGGCTCGAGAAACCCGATGCGCCGCTGTTCACGTACGGTCTTGGGTACAGGATGTGTGCGGGCAGTTTGTTGGCGAACAGGGAGATGTATACTATTTATTTGAGGCTGTTGAGTTCGTTTGAGATTAAGGGGGCGAGAACGCTGGAGGGGGAGAAGGTTGTTGTGCATCCGGTGCTGGGGGTTGAGGATCAGACGCAGCTTGTTAGTGTGCCGAAGAGGTATACTGTTAAGATTGTGCCGAGGGATGAGTATGCGCTTAGGGAGGCGTTGAAACAGAAGGAGGGGGAGAAGCACTTCTAAGCTATGTACTGTGAGTAGATGATGGAGGAAACCTGGAATACTATATATATTGCAGCATTTTAGATGATGACGATGAGGAGTTTTGGATTCGTGGTGTCACGTTGGAGACATGCTCATAACTACACTTCAAAGAGTACACTTGTAAGAAGAAAAAAACACACCTGCAAGAAGAGTCTTCTCATACTATGGTCTACATCGCTTCCAGCATGTCTTTCGTTCGTCCCCTATTTCTTCAAGTCATCCGCCACTTTCCATTAGCACCACCATTGTGCCAAAACAAGATATTAATCATTTGCCTAAACGCCTCTAACGAATGCTTGCGTGATACTGTGCTATGTAGGAAAGAACATTTGGGGTATACATGACGGTGAATCTTCGTGTGTCGTGAATGAGTCGTTGGGATGGTGAGGGCTGCGATCGTGTCCAAGTCGGGGATGGACACGTATGGCTGGTCGTTGGGAATGGTGATCGGACGCCACGTCTTGATTCTGGCAATCAAGGGTGTCTCATGCTGATATTGGGCACATCATCTCCATTGTGTGGTTCGTATCTCTTAGATTACTTGACCTGCTGGATCGAGGTATCGCGAAAGGTATTGAACGTGTGAAAAGACTTCTGGTTCATCGAGACCAGTCTTTACATGTCCATCGAATCATTGCCGTTGGTGGCAAAATTGAATTGCCCTTGTGGCTGCTGAGCGTTTAATGTGTATCCTTGAGCATTGGCAGTCGGTGCAACCTCTTCAATATCGGCACCAGCATCCTCTTCATCGGAGAAGTATTTCTCAATGATGTTGTACGCCTTCATGTAGATTTCCTCGTTTGCATTGTTCTGGCAATCATGAATCTTCTCCATACCACCAGCCTGCTCGATGAACAAAGCATATCGGTTGACGTTGGCATCCGGCGCACCAGGGTTGGCAGCCTCTTTATCCATCTCACCAACCTTGAGAATGTTCTCGAGGCCATCTAGCGCAACCTGAATAATCTTGTTGTCTGGGCACGCCAGCAGATCACACAATGGCTTGATACACCCTTGTGAGACAAGATATCGGATCTGATCTGGCTTTTGTAGACCACCGCTTGTTGCGTTAGAAATCGCCCAGCAAGCCTCCTTACGTGTCTTGAAGTCTCCATTCGACAAAAGCTGAATAAGAGGAGGGATGATACCAGCATCAACGACACCCTGAATTTGGGTAGAGTTGCCTGCAGTGACGTTTGAAATTGTCCAGCATGCTTCCTTTCTGATTCCATCTTTCTGGGAGCTGAGTAGTGATAAGAGAGCGTTCAAAGCACCGCAGTTGATAATGACTTGTGTCTGAACGTCATCGCCTGTGACGATGTTTCCAACCGATCTGAGTGCTGGAGTTTGAACAGAAGTCGAGGCATGCATCAACAATTCAACAAGTCTTCTGGGGATACCAGCCTCGATGACAGCCTGGATCTTATCATTGCTACCATCGGACAAATATGAAATGGCCCAGCAAGCATCGATGAGGACTTCGTCGTCGAGCATGTAGACCAGCTTAGCGAGCACAGGTAGTGCAGGCTGAATCTAAACCATATTAGTGAGAGCCAGCGAATATGTAATGATATGGCTTACAGTAGTCCAGTCCGGCTGAGGGGTCTTGCCACGACAGAAGTTGCTAAGAGTCCATGTAGCGTTTCGAAGCATACTCAGCTTTCGCCCATCGTTGATGAGAGCCAGTAGAGGCTTCAAGGCACCTTGTGCAAGTACGTAGTCTCTGCAGGCGGGGCTATCACCAGCAATATTACCAAGCGCCCACACGGCTTGTTCTCTGACATCTGGCTCTGGGCTGCTGAGAAGTTCGACAAAGATAGGCACGGCACCAGCCTCAATGACAACCTGCGTCTGCGCTGCAGACCCTGACGCAATGTTTGTCAAGGCCCATGCAGCCTCGAATTGTACAAGAGTGTGAGGAGATCGTAGGAATTCAACAAATCTGCTAACAACACCAGTCTCAATGACCTTCTCGATGGGAGGGTTTCGTTCTTTACTAAGAAGTTTTCGAAACTTCGTGGTGGCTTGAATCTGAGCATCGATCTGGTCGGAGAAGACACCCTTTACCATTTCTGGCAATTCTGTGCTCAACTGTGATATTCATTAGCCTTGGTCTTTGTAGAAGAGATGGTGGCCATACCTCGCTCTCGATGTTGCCCACTTCGTCATCGCTATCCGCACCATAGCCAACTTCTGGGTGGTTATCAGTGCCTCTAGCAATTCCTCTACGCTTTGCAAGATTCTCTTCTCTCTTCTGTCGACGAATCTCAACTTGCTGTTCTTCTCTTCGTCGTCGAAGTTCGTCAGGCTTGAAGGTGTTCTTTGCCTTAAACTGGGTGCGACGATGTTCTGGGATGTATCGCTCCGCCATCTTGAACTAGACACAGAATTCTGGGTATCACAAGATAAATTTGGTGCCAAACCTGTAACGTCAAGATATATGGTTTTGGTTGGCCGTTTTCTGTCAACCAGGAGAAAGTAAAGAGTGATCAAGATGTGTTGATCTTGCACAAGACCAGAAATTAAATGAGATTGTTTGGGACAAGTGCAAGTGGAGGGAGTTGCGGGCGCAACCTGAAAGCCACTCAAAGCGCTTACGACAGACGGTTAGAAAAGGCCAAGACACTAGTGGCCATTTTGATTTTGTTAAGCACGTGAACAAGCGTTGACGACAGCTTTACTTGCAACGCGTTTCACAATCACTTTACGCGTCAGACAAGCAATGAGCATTCAAAAAATGTAAAGGGTACGAGGTCTTGCTGACCTCGATCCATGATCAGCATGGCTCGTCGTGTGCCATCTGGGTTCGTACCAATTGCTGAAGCATATAAGCGGCGTGACCAGTCGTCCTACAATATCATTGCGGTATGTACTAATTACCTGCCTCCAGCCCAGAGCAGAGGGACGGACTTTACCATGAAGATGTCCATATGGGATACAAGTTGCATCGAAGCTGAGGATATCGGTCAAGAAGGGATGATGGTGCGGCTATTCTACAAAACACAATCCTTGTTTCCACCAGTCGAGAATACTGGAGACATCGTTATTTTACGCAGCCTCAAGACCAAGAACCAAGGAAGTCAGTGGTTTGGCTTGTCAAGCTTCGAAACGTCATGGGTCGTCATATCCGGCACAAGCTTGATGGATAGTACATGCGACAATTTCTCTGATATTGAGTACAGAGAGCCGCCAGGCGAAGCATCAGCGTCAAAAAAATGTCGAGGACCAGATCCTACCTTAGCCGAATTGAAGTATGCAAAAGCACTACTGCAGGAGAAGGATCCTTCGACTCTCCGTGGCCCACCCAAGAGTACTGCTCTTGACGTATACACAGTTATGAAGGAAAGTGGAGGCAATCCAGCCCCCCTGAAGCAGCAGAAATACCGCATGTTGAAGGACCTCACATCGCCAGCCGAGCACCATGGTCATCAATTTGTTGATCTCTTCGGCGAAATTTGCAGTGTCTACTATGGCAGTAACGTAATCGAGGTCAAATTGACCGATTTTACCGAGCATCCACTGTTGTTCGATCACGCTCGTAGCGGTCAAGAAGGTGATGAGTTTGGATACATCAAAAAAGATCATCCTCAAACATGTCCTAGCGGAAGAATGACCATCACCGTCAATGTTTGGGACGCACTCGGCAATTACATTCGAAAGCTTGATCAGGATGGAGATATCAAGCTTGGAATGTACATGCGTGTGCGGAATGTGCTGATAAAGATGAACCGAAATGGCAGTGTACTTGAAGGCCATCTGCGAGATAACGGAAACAGTTTCGGCACCAGCATCTCCCTTCATCATCCCCGTGAAGCAGAGAGTGACCAGAGCTTGAAGGACTTATTGCAGCGGAGGCGCGCTTATGACCTCGAGATGCGGGCGAAGGGTCTGGGTCTGAAGCAGAAGGATGCAATGCCGAAGAAGCGACCAGCAGAGACTGAGCTGACGGACGATACGCGCCAAGGAATGAAAAGAGGCAAGAATGCTGAGAAGAGAGAGAGGAAAAGGAAGTTGCAAGAAGCGAAGGCAGCAAAGGCTTCGGCATCGGGCGTTCTCACACATTCTGCTTCGAACCAGCATGTCAGGTGTGAAGCCATTGAAGTACCATTGACAAGTTTGTCGACCATAATTGAGGGACAGTTTCTGCAACGAAAAACGCCCTCTGGAAACCCTTATCGACTACCATTCCAGAATTGCAAGTACAAAAGCAAAGTCAAAGTGGTTGACTTCTTCCCTGACAACCTCGAGGATTTCACCGCTCCATATCGAGATTCAGATTACCAAGCTTTATCCGACTATGAAAGTGGTGACGATGAACCCGTACGCCTTTCATACGCCCAGGAGAATCCCGACTCCGTCCGCTGGGAGTGGCATTTCTTCCTCATGGTAGAGGACTCGGAAAAACCAAAGAACCACGAGGGGACCACAACACCAATGATCCTGCAAGTCGCTGGCACCGACGGCGATTATCTTCTTAACGCAGAGGCATGCGATCTTCGGACGAATCCGACCGAGCTTGCGAAGCTGAGACAGAAGCTGTTTGTACTATGGGGGGACCTGGAAGAAAAGAAACTAGAGCACAACGTGACTGGGACGCAGTTGAACCAGCCTGGGCATGCTGTCTCCTCGAGACCCTTTGAGTGCTTTGTCAAGGAGTTTGGCATTAACGCCAGAGATGAAAATGGAATTGTGCTCGAAGATGAGTATGAGAGGATGTTTTCGATGTTCGGGACCAGGATATGTTGAATAGGCTCGTGTTCCATCGGCATGCTTTAGATAAACAATTGACTTGATGATACCCCAAGGCCTCGGCTAACATCTGTTTTGAGCTTTTGTGTACTGAATACATGGCATTTATGGCTCTTGGAAGTCCCAGTGTTTATTTGTTTTGAGCAGTTCTTCGGATTCGAGTGTCATATTCTGATATCCTGCTTCATCCTTTCACATCCGTAGCACAACTTCGACTCATGGCCACTCACAAGCGGCATAGCACATAGTTGACATTGTTGTCCGTCCGTTATCGCCGGAATCTGCAGCTTGCTCGCTGTCCTCACAACATTAGCCATGATGCTCGGATACTTCTCGCCTTGACCTGTAATGTACGTGCTGAGGAGTGTATCAATTGAAGTCGCTCGCAACGACACCGGCGCTTCCACCTCGATCTTCTTCTCAAGCAAGCACTGTTGAACGTCGCTTGGCAGCGTCTCCAGATACAGCTGCAGCTCTGTCTTGAACAGATCTCGAAGCGGGTAATTGAAATCCAAGCCCCATGAACTCGGCCCATCAGCAAGATCAGCTGATACGGCACCACCACGGCCCTTGGCAACAGACGAGAGTGCTTGGGCAGCAAGTTGACTGTCCGAGTGGCCCCAGATGACACTCCCGCAGTCCTGTCGTCGTGCTATACTGACAATCAAGCGTTTGAGGAGGAGAGATTGTAGATCTGCACGGGATGTTGCTGTACGGGCTGAGATGAGCGCTCTCAGTGTCAGAGTCTTGTCCTCCTCGGCTTCATGTCTGGTAATCCCAAGAAGCTTGAGATTCGATTCGACCCGATCATCGTATTGCATTATGTCGACCAATGACACTACGGATGGAAAAGAATGTAAGTCAAACACCTTCTGCAACCGAGACCACCATGTGTTCGTCTTCTCATCTCTGCCATCTTCTGCATTAGGGAACGCTATGTGGCAAATGACAAGGTCATATGCTGTTCTGTTCTGCTGTGTCATTTGCCTCTTGATTTGTGCATCGAGGACTTGCAGAAGCACAAGCGAAGATAGACCACCAGACAGAGGGAGTAAGAGACGTTTCTTTTGGTTGCCTACCTGGTTCTTGAAGCGGTATGTTTCCATACGCTTTAGGACTTTTGATGAGACATATTTGCGGAAGCAGTCGCTGCACAAGCGGCGTTTGCGAATTTCGACTTCACTTTGATTCGACTGACAGTCCACGCATACGGAAATAGATGCAGGCATGATATAACAGTCACCAACTCTATTCCAAGTGAGGTTGTCATCGAATGCGACGATGATAGACGAGAACTACTTGCAGAAAACGGAGATTTATTAAGTGCTTCATTTTGGAAAGTGTAGCGAGAACAAGTATGGAACATTAATTGATTCTCATTAAACCATATGAATTGCTAATAGTGGGTATCGCCTGCTTCAGTCCATTCATGCGCCTCCACATACCTAACCAACGCTTCAATGCTCAACCTCAAATGACAAGACACTTGATGGAGCCTCCCGCCTAGAAAGATCATCTGCGAGTAGTCCTGGCTGGTCGAGGAGGGAGTACGCCTCTAGCAGCCTCTACATCTCGCTCGTCGCGCCTATTATGATCTCTGATTGTGTCTCGGTGAGTTTCTTGTCGAGCAGTGTAGCCAGGAGGGTCTCCGTGTTGTCTTCTTACATCGTCCTCAGCATCATAATCAAACTCATCCTCAAGGCTAGGATCGGCAGGCACCGGCTGTCCACTCTGTCTGAGTCTTTTCTTTCCTCTCTCGCGAAGCTCTTCCTCCAAGAGGACTGCATTCTTCGTGTTGCACTTGAATGCAGCGTCTGCCAAGTCCCCAATAAACGGCACCAGTCCAATCAGAAAATCGATAGCGATGTTCATCTGCATTTTGGTTCTCGTACTCGCTTTGAGAGGTGGTTCGACCTGACAGCAAGTCCGGAAGACCATGAGGGCGAGGAGCATATCAGCGAAATCACCAACAGCTGGGACGAAGCCAATGACACTGCTCCATCCAAACTTCAGGCCGCAAAGACTGAACAAGCAGAGGTCAAGTTGGTAGGCTCGTTTCTTAACTTTGTTGAGGATCTTCTCTTCTGAGGGTGTCAAGCCAGGTGGGAGAGCCTTTCTGCGCTTTTTAGTTGTTTTGAAACCTAGTCGAGTCGCTGGGACGGTTTCGAAGTAGGGGTCTTCTGCTGGACCGCTGTTGTTCTTGCCGAGAGGAGTTTCGGCGAATATCTTCTTAGCGATGAATTTGGTGGCGAGGGAAGTCATCGTTCCAGATCTCCTTGAAAAGGGTTTGTACTAGAGTGTGGTTTCTGCCGATGAGGGAGGTTGTACGACTGGTATTGGTCTCAACGTTGTAGTAAGCGACGGCAGGATGAAGAAGACAACACGGAGACCCTCCTGGCTACACTGCTCGACAAGAAACTCACCGAGACACAATCAGAGATCATAATAGGCGCGACGAGCGAGATGTAGAGGCTGCTAGAGGCGTACTCCCTCCTCGACCAGCCAGGACTACTCGCAGATGATCTTTCTAGGCGGGAGGCTCCATCAAGTGTCTTGTCATTTGAGGTTGAGCATTGAAGCGTTGGTTAGGTATGTGGAGGCGCATGAATGGACTGAAGCAGGCGATACCCACTATTAGCAATTCATATGGTTTAATGAGAATCAATTAATGTTCCATACTTGTTCTCGCTACACTTTCCAAAATGAAGCACTTAATAAATCTCCGTTTTCTGCAAGTAGTTCTCGTCTATCATCGTCGCATTCGATGACAACCTCACTTGGAATAGAGTTGGTGACTGTTATATCATGCCTGCATCTATTTCCGTATGCGTGGACTGTCAGTCGAATCAAAGTGAAGTCGAAATTCGCAAACGCCGCTTGTGCAGCGACTCGACTAGGTTTCAAAACAACTAAAAAGCGCAGAAAGGCTCTCCCACCTGGCTTGACACCCTCAGAAGAGAAGATCCTCAACAAAGTTAAGAAACGAGCCTACCAACTTGACCTCT
>Ga0181473_100111_pt1 | contig 14260 bp, 13 predicted proteins | sample In2P11_FD_119089 | JGI IMG/M metagenome (GOLD analysis project Ga0181473, IMG submission 119089) | Clean room microbial communities from NASA Spacecraft Assembly Facility at Jet Propulsion Laboratory, Pasadena, California, USA -... ... | reverse complement strand
TTAAATATATATATATATATATATAGTTGTATATTAGTTATTGATTTTTATATAATGTAGAAATGTTTTAAAGGTATATTAAAAGTATTTTTAGAAAATACTTTTAATATACCTTTAAAACATTTCTATAAACATTTCTACATTATAGAAAATCAATAATATATATATATATATATATATATAATTTTCAATAAAAAATTTAATGTGGGTATATTATCTTCACACTATCAGCCTATTCCAATAAGCATTCTCACTATTTATTACTCCATCTTTCTTTTGCTCTTCTTCAACATTTGTCCTAAAGATGGGTCTTAGTGTAGATTTGAAACATCAATAATCTAAAATGAATACTGCGGGACATCTTTCGACTCCTGAAATTCAAAATCAATGCCACAAAAATCTACAAACCCTAAACATCAAACATTATCGAGCAGTTGACACCAATAGAGCTCAACTGAGATTGGATTGAATAGGCCACAATAGATTAAACCATGGACACACATATTAAGAATACTCACCAACAAAGTATCCAACTCTATCAGTTTTTCTAATCCAACCAACTATTGCACTAAGGAAAGTGGCTCACTAGGGACCAATTTCTGTAGAAGTTTTCCCATCTCATGGTGGCACTCAACTCCATGGTGTCCATTACTTCCTAAGGGGGGGGGACTGGTCTAGGTGGATATTGGTGGCCATCCAGCTATTCCACTTGGACCCCCAACATTGTTTCCTATCAGTTTCCTATTTTTCAACATAATTTCCTATTTAAATAGTTTTCTATTTTTGGTAGTTTTTAAGTCCTGAACTTCTGGAGTCGTTTTGAGGCCCTAAACAATGTTTTTTTTGGGAAACAAGAAAATGTAATTCAAATATTGATGCTTGCAATCAAAATTTGTTTTTCTCATATAGACCTTTCTAATGGGTTATCATGAATGCCAAACGAATATTGTATGCCAAAGTTATGACCACAGGGAGTTGACGTTCCAACTAACGTCATCGAGTCCAATAAGTTTTTGGTGCTTCGTCCTTGCATTTAGGTTTTTGGATGTTTATGGATTCTCATTGTTTCTTCATGATAAAAATGCCTCAAAGCCTCATTATAACATAATTTATAAGGAATGTAGCCATCACATTTCTTCTCAAAGATAGGCTACCATCACCCGAGCTATTTTTCTTTCATTCGGCATGTAAATAATTTTCAACATTTGCTATTTATTATTTGAAGTTCAGTTTTGTTGTATCTCTGTGTTTTTATTTAAATATTTATTTCATAAATATGGATCACATAAAGTTTTATATTATCTATATACAACACTAAGTAAATGCACTGAGTATAAGCATTATCTCTTACCTTTTCTAGTATCTCAAACTAACCATGTCACGTAGCCTTGAGTTTCTCATGAGGACCCTATAACTTCTCCTTGTTCAATAGTAACCTTGCTCTATCTCTCACCTTGAATGGATTCTTTATTTTGTGTTGATCATGCTTGGCCTTATATTATTCCTATGATTTATTTAGTGTCTCTTGCACCTGCAAATCAAATTTCTTGATCGTCTCAACAAAAATTTTTCCCTTAAGGAATCCCATGTAATATACTCTCACTCCTCCTTATCCATATGCAATATCCAAAGGTAAAGGTGGAAAATATCCAAAATGAGTTTCAAAAGGTGACTCACTAGTAGAAGTGTGGTCTGTTATGTTATAAGAGAGTTGTGTATATACCATATTTTCATGACAAGTCTTTGGATGATTCTACTAGCAACCCCCTCAAAAGCTAGACCAAAACCTTGTTGACTAATTTTGTTTTTCCATCTGTCTATTGACGGAATGTTGTATACCTCTTCAACTTCATGTACATATTCTCCCACAATGTATTCCAAGATGCACTAAGAAATCTTGTGTGCCTATTTGAAACGATGCTCCTTGGTATCCCAATGTGCACCCATAATTGTCCAAAAAACAAGTTCGCCGCTTCTTTCCTATTAACAACCTTTTTACATGGCATCAGAACACACATCTTGCTGAAGCTATCAACTACCCTAAATAGGTAGTAATTCCCCTTCCTTATTTTTAGTAAGCCTCCCACAAATTCCATCGAAATTCATTCCCAAGGACGAGTGGGTACATATAAGGGATGGTATAAATCATGTTTCCTATTACAAGTTTTGTGTTGATCTCAATTCTTGTCAAGGGAAAAGGGTCAACCTCATATGATCTATTTCTATATTCACTCTACATTTTTATAGAGGTGGTATTCCTCTATTGATCATGCTCTAATATATACAACTTGAATATCAAATATTAAACATTCACTTATGCACTTGTGCACTTGTGAGTCTTGTGAGTGGACTAGGTGTTCTTTAGAGAAAAAATAAAATATGTATATAACAAAATAAATTAAATTCTCATAATTTCATTCCACATTGTTATCCACAATCATATGTGAGGAAACATATTTGAATCCAATTAGGAAAAACATAAACAAAACGTATCGGTCCACATATTAAATTGACTATAAAATGATATAACTCAATTAAAAGCACGTGAGAATAGGAAAACATTCACAAGACTCTTACTTTTTTCTAAGAATTAAAGTTTTAGAACCACAAATGAAATGCCTTCCTGAAATAAGCTCTTAATGGGAGTCAAAGAATTTACGGACTTAAAGTTTCAAAATAGAGTCAACTACTTAAAACACATTCACAAAATCTTGTTATTTAATTGTAAAAATAAATGTGTTTGTCCCTAAGGGAGTGGGATTGGGCTCCCATGGAATTGATGGTAATGATAAATGTTAGAAAATTATATATTACAAAACAATGGAACCCATAAAATATATTGCAAAAATATAAACACAGGAAACACATAAAACAAGAGAGACATGGATATATGTGGTTCACCCAATTTGGGCTATGTCCACGGAGAAACAGCTAGTCCTTCCTTTTATATTATCCAACAAACTGAAGAGATACAACCTACAACATATTTCTTGTAATTCCCTCTTCTCTCTCACACAATATCCTCTCTCTTTCTTGCTCAGAATACGTATCTACATAGACGCAATACAATTCCCTCATATATAGCGAGGGGTTTCCTTCTAGGAAAAAAAAAACCGTAAATTAAACATAATTTCTACTGTCAAATCTCCTCTTAATGAATGGCCCAGATTGACTATGAAATTACAACATTTTATAAGGTGATTTTACATCTATTTTTAGCTTTAGGGGCGCTACCCCCGATCCCCCACCAGTGGGGGCTCCCAAAGATTACAGCCACCCCCCCGGACCCCCCTTGCAGTGTACATTTTATGGGCAGTGTTGCCGTGCCATTACGAACTGGGGTCCAATGTGGCGATACGTCTAAATAAAGAAGATAATCAGGCTCCACACCCAACAATCTCCCACTTGGAGACTGATTATATCAACTCCACCACTGCTTCTTTTGCTGGACAATGGCTCCATTTTGGACCTGGTTGTTTCTCATCTTCTTTATCATACTTGAAGACCAATTGAAACTGAACAGAATCTCAGTTTTTCCCTGTTTACAACTTTTGTTAACATATCTGCAGGATTCTGGCTAGTGTGTATTTTTTCTAGGTTCAACTGTCCATCTTCCAATGCTGGCCATATGAAATGGTACTTGAGCTATATATGTTTAGTCTTGGAATGAAATGCAGAGTTCTTTGCAAGATGTATAGCACTCTGGCTGTCATTGTATAACTTGCCCAACTCCTGCTTCTTACCCAATTCATCCAGAAACCTTTGTAACCAAATCATTTCTTTACTAGCCTCTGTAGCAGCAACATACTCTACTTCTGTTGTTGATAGAGCAACAACACTTTGAAGTTTTGAGACCCAAACGAAAGTTGTTCCGCCTACAGTAAACACATACTGTATGGTGTTCCTCCTATCATCTCTATCACCCACCATATCTACATCAACATATCCCTGTAGAGCAATGTTTGAGCCACCAAAGCATAATGCTTGATTTTTGGTACCTCTCAAATACTTGAGAATCCACTTCACTACCATCCAATGTTCTTTTCCTGGATTCTTCATGTACCTTCTTACAACTCCCACTGCATGTGTAATATCAAGCCTTGTGTATACCATTGCATACATTAAGCTTCCAACTGCTAACGCATATGGAACTTTAGACATATAATCCATTTCTTCTTGAGTCTTGGGACACATTTCCTTACTTAGTTTGAAATGGCTATCCAAAGGTATACTAACTGGTTTTGCATTTTGCATATTAAACCTTTTCAACACCTTTTTTATGTACTCACTCTGAGACAATGTTAATTTGTGATTATTCCTGTCTCTAGTTATTCTCATACCAAGGATTTGTTTTGCAACACCCAAATCCTTCATTGCAAATGAGTTTTCCAATGAACTTTTGAGCACATTTATTTCCTACATGTTAGAACTTGCAACAAGCATTTCATCTACATACAATGACAATATAATATAGTTGCCATCATTTTTCTGTTTGAGATACACACAATGATCAAAGTGACATCTAGTATAACCTTGTTCAGACATAAACCTGTCAAATTTTAGATACCACTACTTTGTAGCCTGTTTTAAGCCATACAAGTTCTTCTTCAACCTGCACACTAGTTTCTCCTTCCCTTTTACTTCATTTCCTTATGGCTGCTACACATATTTCTCTTCCTCCAAATCCCCATGGAGAAATGTTATCTTTACATCTAACTGCTCAATATGCAAATCTTCAGCTGCTACTAGACTTAAATAGTTCTAATTGAAGTCATTTTAACAACAGGATAAAATATCTCATCAAAGTCTATACCCTTTTTCTGTGCAAACCCATTCACCACAAATCTACCTTTATACCTTTTTCTACCTCCATCTTCTTCCTTCAACTTGTAAACCCATTTATTCTACAATGTTATTTTACTTGCAGGTAACCTGACTAAGTCCCAAGTCTGGTTATGTGGTAAGGAGTCCATCTCTTCTTTCATGGTTTGCTCCCACTTCTTCCTGGTTTCTACATGCACTGCTTCTTCATAACATTCTGGTTCACCATAATCAGTCAACAATACGTAATATAATGAAGGAGAGTATCGTTCAGGGGGCTCTACTTATCCCAATGATCTTCTAACACCAATTTCAAGTGTTTGAGATGCTTGTTGCTCTTGTGGTTATTGTTGTTGTCTGGTTGCTGATCATTATGATTCTCAGGAACCATCACATTTTCTGTGATCTCATCGTGCACTGTGTATTCTCTGTTTTGTTTTTCCTGTTTCTTTTCCTACCGCTGATCCTTATACAAAACCTTTCATTGAATATGACATCTCTGCTTCTAATGATTTTGTGTTTTTCATAATCATAAAAGCGATAACCAAAATCATTAACACCATATCCAATAAAGGTACATTTCTTTGATTTTGCCTCAAGATTTGTTCTATTTTCTTTATTAATGTGCACAAAGGCTTCACAAACAAAAATGAGTAGTTTACCTTTTTACCTATCCATGCCTCCTTTGGAATACCACCATCCAAGGAACTTGAAGGCCCTCTGTTTATTAGATAAACAATAGTATCTACAACATCTACCCAAAATTGTAAAGGCAATCCTTCATGCAATCTCATGCACCTTGCACTCTCCATGATTGTCCTGTTCAGCCTTTTTGACACACCATTTTCTTATGGTGTTCCTAGAACTTTCTTCTCTCTATGAATTCCATTCTCTAAACAATACCTATCAAAATCTTTGCTGCAATATTCACCTCCGTTGTTTGATCTGAGACACTTCAACCTTTTTCCTGTCTCATTTTCAACCAAAGCTTTCCATTTCTTGAAAGTGTTAGGTTCCTATACCAATAGGTTTCATTTTTCATGATTGACTATGGAAAGGGCCAAATATGTTCATATTTTTATGCTGCAAAAGGTTCCATATTTTGTAAACTAAAGGCCAAGAAAGTGTGCTAGTTCAAATGCCACTGTTGTTCCATTGTCCAAGGATTTCATTGTGTACAAGTGGTTGATTTTTGTTACAGCCGATGAATAACTAGATAGTTCAATCCTAGTTATGTCATGTTTAAATTTACTTGTTGTAGAATAGAGAATAAAGATCTGTCCAAACAGTTTAAGCTTGGCAGATGAGTAGTTAGGTAGAGAAGCAAAGGGTCTCAACTATTCAATTTGAGCCCTTGGAAGAGATAAGGGTAGAGTTAGATAGGAGGGCAATTAAAAGAAAAAGAAGAAAATCAGGGTTTGCAAGCTCAAGTGCACCCAACTAAAAAGAAGAAAAAATGTTAGCTCTTAAGCTGGGTAGGTAGTTTGAGGTTACAGAAGTAAGCAAGTGTATCATTATTTTTGCCCTGTCAAGAAGAACTTATATCATCTATGACATTTCTACCTTGGCAGTTGTTTGGTTACATAACAATGGAAGCATGACTAACTCCCCTCTCATTCCCCTTAGAAGTTCTTCACTAACATCCCCTCAAGAACTTTGGGATCTGCCCAACAGTCCTACTTCACTTCTTTCTATGAGAAATACCAAGTCAAACTTTGAGTTTTCTTGAGGAAAAGAAGCCACATTTCTTGTGTAAAAATCATCGTTTCAAACTCCTTTTCATTTCCCCATGACTAAGTTTGTACTTTATCAACTTAGTTTTGCTCATGCAGTTTCGTTCCATACATATTCACACTGACATTCTAACTTATTATTTAGCTCCATAAACATTTCCCTATCCCTATGGTACAAAAACTATATAAAAAATCCCAAAAATCTAAATATTCCTACCCATTGGAAATTATAGCCATATACTACAGTTTTCGGGAATTAATAAATCCATCTGGGACTTTAGTAACAACCCTTCCTCATCTAAGTCATTAGTGGTTTCTTTAACATTAGGTTAAAGGCCTAACCCAGCTAACCCACCCACCTAAACTATGTTAAAACCCTGCGCGCATGTAAATACCATGGAATTAATTTAATATCTGATTAAATTAATAACCATATACCCCCGCGCAAACACAAAACCCACAAACCCAAAGTTTTCAAACTCCGCAGCATTATATAATATAAAAATATGCGTGGGTCCCCGCACCATATCATGCTTGCATTTAACCTTTCTGTCAACCCTCTGATCTGGCCCTGCAGATCCGACGGCCTGTATCAATATCGGAGCCGCCCCACAGTATGAAGGTTACCTCCCGATGGAAAGCGGTATTACCGTCATACAGAGGGATGTGTGGCCCATTTCCATTACATCGGGCCCGCTCTGACAGAAACTGCCCCCATACCAAAGGCAGTCCGATGCATACCACTTACTGCTCATCCTCTCCGCTGCTTGCGTCATTCCCACGTCAGCGTTTACGTTAGTGCCCACACGGCTTTATAGTCCGCCGTGTCCGCACCGTCACCTATCCACCTCAGCTGCGACGTCACCCTCTATACCATGATATAGGACAGCGTGACGTCATGCTGACGTCAACACCAAAAAGTGCCAAAATGTTCGAAAAAATACAAATTTTCGCTAAAAACACATGAAAGTGATGTTTTTGTTTGTTTTTTTGCAACCAATGCTGAAAGTCTGTGCATGTCTTTTATGTCGAATCTGCCATCAACGACCCCGTCCATCACCCAGACGTGTTCAACCTGCAAACCTAACCACCTCCGCTCCACCTCCAACTGCATTTTACCGCAAAGTCACGAATAAATAGGTATTTATCCGATTGTCGCCCGAAAACCCTGTTTTATGAAGTTTCTCTATTAAAACAGTCGCCAAAGGAGTTAACTGTAATTGAAATATGTTTAACAGCTAGACCTCCTCATTTCAACTCAAAAGCTCACCATTTGCCTCCTAAGAAAACTTGTTTTACTTCATTGCATTCTGCAAATTGCCCCTGAAACTTCAAATTGAGTTCATTTCTTCCCGTAAAACCATTAAGAAAGCACCTGTAAGTGAAGTGACTTTTTCACTATTTCCTTAGCTTCCTAGCTTATGCTCCGAAGTCTTTTTCCCCTCTGAAATCTTGCCCAGAGAAACCACTTCCATGTTAGCTCAAATTTCAGCATTCCTGTAAAGAAGCCTTGTGTCAGAATCCTATTTCCCATTGAAAACATATATTCAAATTCAACTATAAGCATAGTAAATCATGGAGGCACCAGTAGCCCTCAACATTGCACCCCTAAATGCACCACATAGAGAACTGGAATGGCAACCTCTTGCCGACAGAGATTATCAGATAGATGATATGGAGGGGTACAAGCCACACCTTTAGGATTTTTGTGAAATAAGGAATAGCCACAAGAACAAGACTGATACATTTGGGATATGGGAATCCAACATGCCTATTTACTATCTGCCTTCAGTAAATGTGTTCCCTGACCTCATCCACCAGTGCTATGTTAATTATGAGCCTTCTCAAAGGGCAGTGATGAGTCCCTCAGGCAATGTCCTCTTTTATATCACCCCTCAGTCCATAAATGAGATGCTACAATTCAAACCAACTCAGCCTTTGGTTCCTCTTACCATGAGACACCTGCTGGAGCAAGCCTCAAAGTTGTCTTCTGCAGAAGTCATCAAAACTGCTAGGGCATTCATGCCTCCAAAATTCTATAGTGCTTCACCTCCTTATCACCATGCCTAGTTTGATGAGACTGGTAGGATGATCATAGACATGATTTACTACATTTTGGGATTTAGAACCAGTGAGATTGTAGATGAGATTGTTATGGCCCTACTGTCCATGTTTGCTCCAGGATAGCCCCCTGCTATCAAGTACAATTATGCTACATACATAGCCAACAAAATTCATGAGCAGTTCATAAATTTGGAAAGGGAGAGAGTGTTCAAGTATACTTCATATATATATATATATATATCATTTGCTATTGTATTATCAATCTGACAGTTTCCTAGTCTTCCTCAAGAAATTGGATGCTAAGGGAGAGCGAAGGTCTGTGATATTTTGGACCTCAGTGTGCCATCTGGTCTCACAATCCCCTTACACCTATTCTGAATTCACTGACCTCTTTATCTATCCAGCCACTTGTTTATTGTCAGCAGATCCTCCTCCTCGGCTCACTACTGAGATGCAAAGAATCCTGCACCTCTCAAAAGGATACAGCATTGGTGGCTGGTACTATTACCAAAACTACACTGTAATCAGAATCTATGGCTGTGAATTGGCCCATTACAGACTGCCAAAATATGTCCCCATGAGACTCTCTGTCTTGGAGTACTATCGGCAATTCAATAGTGCAGATCTCACTCATTTCTATGGTGCTAGGAAAAGAGCACAGCTCAAAATAAAACATCAACTAGGCCTCTTTATCTTCAACAAAAGGGAAGAGGCATGGAAGGATGCTGACACTATTCTAGGAGAGAAATTGAAGCTCAAGCCAAGTTTCCTATGGTCACCATATGACCCTGAACATTTCATAAGCTTTAGAAGAGTGAAAAACAAGCTCACATGGTATGTCCACCATGAAATCCTTGAAATTGAACGATATGCCAATTAATAGGAATGGGTAGAAGTACACTAGAGGAAGAGCTTACTGAAGAAGAAATAACAAAAAAAGCAATCAAAAGTCTTGAAAAATTAGTTGACCTCGAATCTTTTGGACACGTGTTCTTCTCATTGCCTCGGGACCTGGAAGTGGGCACATCATATGCTGCAACTTCCCAACATCCTGCCCAAGAAGGTCATCCACTTGTAGAGGCATCTAAAGCAAAACAACTACAGCAACTAGAGCAGCAGGAAACAATGGAAAATAGGCCAGATACAACAAAGGATCAAAGTCAAGGGCAAGCCCATTCAACACAAGCAAGTGCACCTGAGGCCCCTGTCTTACAAACTCCTCTTAATGAGGAAAGAGCCAGGAAAAGGGACAGGCAGGAAAAGACACCCACAGGGGCATCTACAGAACAACAAGGAGAAAAATGACAAAGGTTAAACCCCTATGCTGAAGAAGAATTCATAGAGGAGACTGCTGGAAATCAAAGGGGTGAAAAAACAATTGAACAAAGGATTCCTCCAAGTATGGAGACCTCAGCTAGCTCTTTTCAGCAAGAGCAAGAGAGACAACAAGGGGTGGAGGTTACCTCAACCTCCACCAGGCAGCAGAGCAAACAAAGCTCTAACATAAAGAAGGCATTTACAGACATCAAGGCAAGAAATGAGCCTATGAGATTCCAGTTGTACAACCAATTGCTAAGGATGGCTCCCACCAATCAACAGAGGCTAATGGCAGCCTATGACATCCAAGAAGGGAAAATGACCCTCAGTCATTTGAGACCTACCACACAATAGCCCCAATCTGCTGTTGATTATATTAGAACCAATCTAGAAGTGCTTGTAAAAGACGTCCACCCAATGGACCAGATTGAGTTACATAAACAAACTGGAGAGATGGTGTACTCCACCTTGGAAGATAAAGAAATTTTGGCACACAGATTGCAGAATTCACTACACAACACTTCCGCTCAATTGGAATTGGAGAAGGCCTCATCACAAGCCAAGGACAATAGAATTAAATCCTTGGAGGAGATCATTATAGAGCTGGGACATGATCCCAATGATCCCAAGGGCGTGCAAGCTCTAATGAAAAAGAAAGAAGAAGACATAGCAGCCCTCAAAAAACAACTCAAGCTGCCACCTACAATTCATCTTCAAACCATAGAAGTAGCACAGCAAAAAAAGGAAGAGGATGTGGTCAGTTTACTCATGTGAATGCACAAGAGATTGATTGAAATAGAGGGTGCCTTGGAAGCATCACTGCAAGGAAGACAAGAAGGGTTGATCTCACAGCCAACTCAAGTGCCTCTAACTCTAGGGACTGCTCCACCTATGGTCACCACCTCAGTTCCTCCCATTGATACAACAACAGCAGCAGCTCCAGCCTCAGCTTCAGCCTCAACTTCAACAACAATTCCAGCAGCACCTACAGCAGCAGCAGGACAGTAGGCCAACCTAAGCATGGAGGAAATGATGAAAGAAATTAAAACTCTAGAACTACAAATGACAGAGCTCAAAGAGGCCAAAGAAAAGCTAGCCAAAATTGAAGAAAAATATGATGGATCAAAGATGGATGTAGCTGAAAAGGCAAGGACTATAAAAGCTTTGGAGAAAAGAATAAAGGAGCTGGAGAAGGACCTCACTCTGAACAAAACTTTGGCTAAAATTAAGAGAATTTGGTGGGCCAAAATTGGCCAATCAATTACTGACCAATGGCCATCCATTCAAACAATATATGAGCAATTAGAACTGATAAATATAGCTCAGTTTGAAGTCCAGAGAGCCAAGGAATCATTGGGAAATATGCCTGAGGAGGCCAACAGAATGATCCACTTCCTAAATACTCACAATAAGGAACAGTTGGCGGCTCTTAGTATTAATAGCAGGATAGACACTATTTCAACTGTGAAGAGGGTGCTCACCCTCAAAGGCTTCGTGCAAACTCTAGAGAGGAAGTGCCAAGAAATGCAGATAGAAATAAATGACTTTAGAATGAGATTTGCAGCATTACAGAGCAGAGGTCTGCCTAATCTGGTAAACAGCAGTGGAAACTTGCTATCACATGAGCAATATGCCAACAGAGTAAACAATTTTGGCTCCAATCATATTACAGCCTCTTCAAGCACATCAGAAGAAACAGGGCCTCCTTCTGGACAACATCTTTATGACAAGCTGGAAAATTTATTTTATATTCAACATGAGATCAACTGCCTCTTTGATGTCCAACCCAACTTCTACAGATATACTGAGGCTGATGAGAGCTTGATAAAAATACAAAGACATCAGTTGCCTACACAAAATTGGTGGTAGTCAATGGTGGAGATTCTACCAAAATACCTTTATCTCTATTTTTTCCTTTTTTGTCAGCTACAGGTCAACAATGCCACATGCACAGGACCCTGGTGAAGTGTCAAAGCAACAGTGAAAGAAAAATAGATACGTTGGCATGCTCTTTAAGACAAAGCCAACACAGGTGGCAAGAAGCAACACATCAGGAATGCAATCCAAGGCTACACCCACCAGCCGAAAAGGAAGCCGAAAAGTCAACAAAAGCCACACACCTAAGGTGGCCAGTACAACTCATTTACTTCTTCTTGTTGCACGAATTTCCACCTCAATTATTTCTATTCAACAAAGTAGATGGATAAATTTATTTTGTTAAGATATTTTCCTACGGGATATTTTGTAGAAACTCTCTTATATATATCCCTAATTCATATGTATTATTGTTGGTGATTTCTTCTCTAAATCGCGTTGTAAATTATTGAGGCTGTATAATACAAAGGCTGTTGGAATTTCACCGTGATGAACCATCTGAATGTGGAATTGACGTCCTGGAAACTACTACAGAATTCTTGCGTCGTTTATGGACCAATAAGTCTCTCTTCGATGTGTTTTTATATTTTCTATGTATGCAAATTTCATGTGTTCCATAATCTTAGTAGCAGAGAAAAAGAATAGCACAGAGTTTGTTTAAAAGCACTCTGTGTTCAATCTCAGCTATTATATATGTTTTCTTCACGATTAGTCATAAATAGGAATTCTTAATTGCTCCTATTTGCACTAGTTCTTTCACTCTGAATGTTGCTTAGGAATTCTTCATTGCTCCTTAGTAATTTTCATGCACTTTCCCTCTGCTAGCATAATGAAAGATTCTTGATTGCCTTTCATTCACTGACTTCACTCCACTATTTCAGATATCAAAATTGCTCCTGAATTGACTACCTTGCTCTGTAGCAAAGTCCTTTTAGCAAATAAACACTTCAACAGTTCACTCCCTGTGACTCCGTCTACCCAATGGAAAATATTGTCTCATACTTGCATACCAGATCCACCTGAAATCATCTTCCAACAAATTCAAAACAAAACCTGTGCATAATAACTAGCCTAAAATACTCCAAAACAAAGCTAAATTAAAAAGAGAGAGCCCTCTCTGGTTGCAGATTGGCTAGAATTTGCAACTAAAAGACTGGTTAGTGGTTACCTCAGCTGTATTCCCCTCTTTAAAGCTTTCTTCGGGGAACAACCTGAGTGATAACATCATTGGCGACTCCACTGGGGACCTGAATGAATGTTTGCAACTGCTGTCTATTCCCTAAAACTACAGATGAAGCCTGAATGTCAACTAGGAAGCCTTTGAAACTGTTCTTGCTTTGCATTTACAGGAGTACATAAAAGCTGCTTCAGTCAATCTTCAGTCTAGTTTTAGGCCTTAAACAGCCATCCCAAAAATTTGATTAGTTTCTATGTAATCCTTCAAACATTCCTACAAAATACCAAAAACAGTCAGAAGCTGGCTCCAAAGAAGAAAGCTCGGTATACTAGATCAAATCCTGATCCAGATTCGCCATCTATTTTTGAAAACCCCAACTTAATTGCTAAAACTCTTAGAAAACATGAAAATCTAGAAGCTTTTGCTGATTCACATCTTGAAACACTCCAGCAGAGTCCTACAACATCAGAATTCAGCCCTAGGAGAGTAGCTCCCCTTTCTGTTCATATTACAGCTTCCCCTAGTTCTTCATCTACTCCTCATAGTATCCTCCCCACCCCTTCATCTTCTGCACATATCTCCACCACTGTCCCTGTTGTTCCAGCTATTTTATTTCTTCCTGTTGTCCCATTTATCTCTGTAAACATGGCAAATCGTTATGCTCCTTTGCAGTTGCTTGGAAACCCAGGGGCTATGCCTCAGGATTATCAGAGCAAAATTAAATATTTTGATGGTACTAACTCTTATACAACCCAGCAACACACTAAGAAAATTCAAGATCATTTTGAAAATTATGAAATTGATGATGATGATGTGAGGATGAAGATCTTTGTCCAAAGTCTAACTTGTGATGTAAGGATTCGATTTAGATCACTTACTACAAATTCCATAGCCAATCTGGATGCCCTTTACCAAACATTCCTCAATAGATGGGAAAAGAAGAAAGATCCACTACATATCTTATCAGAGTATGACACTATAAAACGAGGCCCACAAGAAACTGTCCTAGACTACTGTGCTAGATTCAACAATGTGTGCAATCCCCCAAAATCTTAGACCTCCACCTAATTTAGCTTTAATCAAATTCCCTGATGGATTTGATTCTGATATGGCATATCAACTGAGGGAAAGAGCCCCTCCTAGTTTAGCAGACATGCAGAATATAGCTGTCAGTGTGGAGCCAAACCTAATTGCTAAACGAAATCGAGCAAGAGCCGAAAGAAGAACAACCTTCAAAGAAGAGCCTTCAGCCTTTGAACAAAAGTTGGATGCA
>Ga0181473_100065_pt2 | contig 14291 bp, 7 predicted proteins | sample In2P11_FD_119089 | JGI IMG/M metagenome (GOLD analysis project Ga0181473, IMG submission 119089) | Clean room microbial communities from NASA Spacecraft Assembly Facility at Jet Propulsion Laboratory, Pasadena, California, USA -... ... | reverse complement strand
CTCTCTTTCGTTAGGGTTTCTATAGTTTCTGGGCTAGACGAAATTCTGAAGCTGCATCGAAGCTGTGAAGCTGCAAGATCGACGCTTCCTCTAGATCGACGCTACTAGGTCAAAACTACTAAAGTTGCATCAAGGTCGAAGCTCTGACGCTGCTAGGTCGAAGTTGTAGAAATTGTTGTTGGGGTCGAAGTTGCTAGAAGGTCGAAGTTTGTCACTGGAAGCTGTGTAAGGAAAGCACATCAAGAAGGAAGGATGACTTGGTCTTGGAGGGTCTTGGTCAAGGGTCATAGGTCTTGGAATTTTTCAATTGAAGTTCTATAAGAAGAGAAGGATTTTGGTGGGTCTTCCTCTCAGTTGGAGAGGTTTTGGCCCTGGCTGATCCCCTATATCTTGTGTCCTATTGTCTCATTGTTCTTTATGATTTGGTAGCCGTTTGATGAAAGAGAACACTAATAATAATAAAGGAAAGAAGAATTTAATCAAGTAAAGTAAAAATACATCACAAGCAATTATCAAAGTAAGATAAATCAACTACACTTGTTGCCCCCTAGATTTCTCAACAGGAGTGATTCAAGTTTGGTAATAAAATTGTGTGATCACCAATTTGACAATGCCAATGCCTAGTCCTTGGGATGATAGAGTCTATGGATGTGAAAAATTTTCTAAACCTTGGAAAGGAGTAAGGATATTTTGATGCCCTAGCACAAAACCCTAGCTATTATCTTTGTGAAGGATGAAGGACACTTGGGAGAGCTATTACAAAGGTTCATCAAGGGGATAGCCATTCACATGTCATACATGAGTAATGCATTCAATGATGTTATCTAGATTTTATACAATTGATCTTCAATAAATAAAGGCACAATAGAAAAACCCTAGATAATCAATTCATTCCATACATTAGACATATGATGTATTTGTTAAATACAAGACTTGCTTACAAACAAAATGCCTGAACAATCCGTTATTGATCCAAGATAACTTCTCCAATGCCAAGAAATAGCTCCAATATAAAAAAAAATGCTCCATAGAATCACTTCTCCACAAGAAACAAAGAAGGCCAAAATCCTATGTTGCCAGGAAACATGGGTATGGGGATGGGGACGTGTTGGAAAACGTAACTAGGTTCAGTCTTCATTAAATTTATTTGAGTCATCTTGTAATGTACTTGTCAAAAGAAAAAAGAAAAGAATTATTATTATTATTATTGTGACTTATTAAGGCATGGGTTTCATACTTGGGTCACCATGTTTTAGGTCAAAGTCCCCATTGAGGACTTCTAGGATTTATTCTGAGTCATAGAGTCATTGTACTTTTAAAGAGACCCTTCTTGGGCTTTTGGATCATGTAAAAAGGTTTAGTATTGAGTCAAATATAATTTGTGTATCTTCCACATCAAGTCGGCCTAGAAGAGATCAAGTTGGCCTAAGGACATCAATTCGACCTCCCCTGAAGCCCATAAATAAAAGCAAGTCGAATTCATTTGGAGTATCTCATCTCAAACAAGTTCGATATCTCTAAGGAAGCCCAAGAAGTGCAGAGTGTGTCTAAGGAAGCCAAAGGAAGTGTGAGTTGGGTGGAGTCTAAGGAGAAGAAGAAAAAGGAAATTTTGGTGCCTCTCCCTCTTTGTTTTGTGCCCTAGTTTGGGAGATCGAAGTCTTCCAAGTTTTTGCTGATGTCGGACGCTGCCTGATGCCAGAAGTTGCTACATAGTCAAAGTTGTCGGAAGAGAGGTAGAAGATCTGGGAGGTTGACTTAGTGTGGAGGGAAGGTTTGGTCTTTTTCTAGGGTGAAGAGTCTCAAATATACTATTGAAAGGAAGAAAATTTTGACTGGGTTTTCCCCTCGAGGGAGGTTTTGCCCTAGCATAGTGCCTATATCTAGTTTCCATTGTTTTATGTGCTTTTGCTTTGGTAATTGTTTGATGAACTAAAAGAAAGAAGATATAAAGAAAACCTAATAAGAAGTCAAGAACATCACAAGTAATTATCAAGTATAAGAAAATATTTCTTCCTTTTTGATTTTCTAACATGGTATCGAAGCTTTGGTGAAGAAAGAAAGAAAAAGAAAAAGGACAGTCTCAAGCGCTTGATCAAGGAACCATTAAAAAGGATTATCTCAGGGAAGGAGTCTACTATATTCAATGAAGATGTCTAACACAATCAAGGGAGAGAACAAACATGAAAGAGCCTTAAATTATAGATCTTGGAAGAAGAGGATTGACCTCATCCTTGAAAAGAACAAAGTACTTGACTTGGTAAAAGGAAAAGTAAAGAAGCCTATAGATGACTCCAGTGATGTTGACAAAGTAAAGTTCAGGGAACTAGAATTGGTGGCCATGACTCTAGTGGTGGAAGGAATAAAGGACAACCTTGTCCCATTTATAGACAACATCAATCATGCTTAGGAAATGTATGAAACCTTGTCAAAGTTGTTCACTATTAAGAACATTGGTCAAGTGGCAAGCTTTAAGAATGAACTAAGGACCACAAAGATGACTAAAGAAGATACAATGGGGTCCTTCTTTGTGAAAATAGCAAGAACTAGAGATGATCTTTTGGCCTTTGATGAAATTGTTCCAGATAAAGAACTCGTGATCATTGCTCTATTAGGATTGCCACCTACTTGGGGTGCATTTGCTGTAGGTCTTAACAGTTGGAAGGAAGCTCCCACTTTTGAAGAACTATGGACTGCCTGCAGTCAGGAGGAATTGAGGATATCATTAGTTGCATTCTAAAGATGTTTCAAATGCCTACATTGCTCAACATAAAGGAAAGAAATCGAAAGGACCAAGGAAGAAAGTTGACATGTCCAAGGTAGAATGCTGTCAATGTCATAAGAAGGGTCACTATAAGAGTGATTGTCCTGACAATCCAAGAAACAAGAAGAGAGAAAGAGATCAAGCCAATGTTGCTGAAGAGGAAGACCTAAAGAAAGCCAAACTTGAAGAATCTGACATAAGGGTCTTACACTACTAAGTCCTTTGCGGGTAACCTTAGATATCTTATTTTATATTTTTGATGTTTTAGAATTTATAGGGTTTTAACATGTTTTTTCGGAAGAATACATTGTTTGTTTTTGTAAGTTTATAGGTATCCCTCAAGCTTTGGAGGGAGCCCCCAACAACTCCCAAAGATAAGTATCTCATTTCCTTTTAGTTTTTGGTTTCATGTACTCATTTAGTTTTGATTATATTAAATACTAGTCATCATTCTCCCTCTATTGTCTTGATTAGGAAAATATCTGCTATGTTCTCAAGAAGTATGAAAGAGGACCTCTCAAGACAAGGTTTATCAAGAAACAAAGGTATGCTTTAAAACATTGATTTCTTTATAATAAATGTTTATTCATCAGACAATCTATTACTAACATTGTCGTGACTAGCTATAGTGAATCATATTGATTCTTATTTTGGGTGATTCATCACTTGATAAATCTACCCCTCTCCTATTCTTAACTAATTTTATAGAACCCTAGACAGGTTCTCTAGAAAACCCTAACTTAAGGGTATGCTAATGGTAATGTCTGGAACTCTAAATTGCTTAGGGTTATTGAGAAATGCTATTTGAAGTTTTTATTGATGATGTCACGTTTGAGATTTTGGTATGATCAAGAAAACCTAACTTGTTAGGATTGAATGATAAAGTCTAAAATCTCGGACCTTTGAAAATTTTGGTAATCTTGGGTTCGTTGGAATCCTGGGATCTTTGAAACCCTAACCCTTTAGGGTTTGGTGGAATGTGTAAGCAAGACCCTTATAATGTCTTAGAAATAATTTCCTTGGTATGTGTGTGTTTGTCTGATCAAACCCTAGTCTAATTAATTTTGTTGTATGTCTAACTCTTATTGATATTTGTGAAGTTGGGTTTGACTAACATACGATATGAAATGCCTATGCATGATGATGAAGTCCTAGATGTATGAGCTGACCTATTTGTTGGTGGTCATGAATCCCAGGGTTTGGAAACAAGCTCTAGTCAAAGTTTGTCTTTCTAAGATGATAGTATTTGTGAAATTCTAGGGTTTTGGAGTTTGAACCTTAGTAGAAGTAAAAAATCTCTGATGTATAATGACAATTTGATGATTTGAGATTTGTGTAAGATTGTTGAAATTTGAGTTTTGGTTGGGATTGATGTTTGATTGAAAATCTAGGGTTTGCAACTAACCATAATGGAAGCTGGTCATGCTGTGATTGGTTTTGATTGATTCTTTTGTATGAAATCTAGGATTTGTATGAATCCCTAGTGGAAAGTCTACCATATGAATTTTGAAAGCTGTTAGATGCCTTGTAGATCTATATTTGTTTGAATTGTTTCTAGGGTTTGCTATATGTTGTAGTAGGGTATGTCACACCTTTGAAAGAAGCATCGAAACCCCAAATGGAATGAAAGTTGTTATGAAGTAGTCTGGGGTTTATGACAAAGTTCCTAGCAAGATGTTGAAGAGTATGTGTCTCTTGTTTAAGTTTGGGTATTTGATATATGAAATGCTTCCGTAATTCTGATATGGCTAACTTCATGCTTCTATAGTTTTGGTTGTACTTGCTATCTAAGTTGTGCAGGTACACAATCTTCAATATGGTGAAGGTGTTCGTTGATGTGATAAGCATGATGGGGATGATGATAAATTTGATGAAATGGTTGGAAGCCACGAAAGATTCTCGGATGACAAAAGGAAGAAGTTGATCTCCCTAGTTGAGAGGGAGGGCATAGCTTGGTTTTGATTGAAGAATGAATTTTGGAGGATATGTTGCTGCATGAGAAGTAGGAAAGGAAATTGTATGATTGAGGAATCTTCTGTTAGAGATTCGGTTGATAGTCCTACTATGAAAAGTTGAGAAGCAACATCAAGTTGTTTGGAAGACCCCGGAGGTTTCTATTTGATTATGTACATATGAAAGTATATTATTGATTGGGGTTGTGTTCGTATAGGTGAATCTCTCGAAGGTTTTGATAACATGTTGGTTACCAATCAATTTGATTGGGAGAGATTGGTCATCCTTGATCTGCTGGATCAAGGAGTGTTAAGGCTTTGTGAGTGAAGCATTGCCTGGGAGGACATATGGCCAACACATTGTGTTGATGTCTAGGTCTTGAAGTTGGAAAGTTGGCGTTGGTCTTTGAGCTTTGACATGCATCTGGATTTCTGGGTTAATGGTTAGCAAGTAAGCCTGATGGTACCTAGAGAGGCTGAAAGCTCGAGTCCATCTTAGTCCCACTCGGATAGATTGCCCTGGTTAGAAATCTAGTCCATGGCATTGTGGTGCCTAAATTGTTGAGAGACTAATGGATAGATTGCCCTGGTCAGGAATCTAGTCCATAGCATTCTGGTGCCTAAAGTTCTTCATGGTTCATATAGTTGAGATCTTTCTTGTACTTGTATATGATGAATACCTCCCTAGTTAAGAAGGAGTGTTGGAAAATGTAACTAGGTTCGGTCTTCATTAATGTATTTGAGTCATCTTGTAATATACTTGTCAAAAGAATAAAGAAAATAATAATTATTATTATTATTGTGACTTATTAAGGCACGGGTTTCATGCTTGGGTCACCATGTTTTAGATCAAAATCCCCATTGAGTATTTCTAGGATTTATTCTGAGTCAATAGAGTCATTGTACTCTTAAAGAGACCCTTCTTTGGTTTTTGGATCATGTAAAAAGTTTTAGTATTGAGTCAAATGTAATTTATGTATACTCCACATCAAGTCAGCCTAAGGAAATCAATTCGACATCCCTTGAAGCCTATAAATAGACGCAATTCAAATTCATTTGGAGTATCTCATCTTAGGCAAGTTCGATATCTCTAAGGAAGCCAGAGAAGTGCGAAGTGTGTCTAAGGAAGCCAAAGGAAGCACGAGTTGGGTGGAGTCTAAGGAGAAGAAGAAAAAGGAAATTTTGGTGCCTCTCCCTCTTTGTTTTGTGCCCTAGTTTGGGAGATCGAAGTCTTCCAAGTTTTTACTGATGTCGGAAGCTGCGTGATGTTGGAAGCTGCTACATAGTCGAAGTTGCTGGAAGAGAGGTCGAAGATCTGGAGGCTGACTTGGTGTGAGGGAAGCTTTGATCTTTGTCTAGGGTGAAGAGTCTCAAAGAATACTATTGAAAGGAAGAGAATTTTGACTGGGTTTTCCCCTCGAGAGGCGTTATTTCTGGGATAGTGCCTATATCTGGTGTCGATTGGTTTATGTGCTTTTGCTTTGGTAATTGCTTGATGAGCTAAAAGAAAGAAGATATAAAGAAAACCTAATAAGAAGTCAAGAACATCACAACTAATTATCAAGTATAAGAAAATCTTTCTGCCTTTCTGATTTTCTAACAGGACGGGGATGGGGACGGGGACGGGGACGAGTATGTCACTTTTTGAAACAGGAAATGTGGGTTTGTCGGGGGTATATATATATATATATTATTTTATAAATTATAAATTTATAATATATATGAATTTGCATATTTTCCAACTTTAAACAAGAAAAATAAAATATTTATGATTTAAACTTTAAAGATTTAAACATGCACATCATTGAACATTTGTCATTCACATTAAATATCAAATTTCTAGTTTGATATCAAGTGAAAATTGGAGTTTACATATTAATAAGAATCATGATATATGTCCATTGTCATACTGCATTCAAAATTTGCCTTAAGGCATCTCCAAACATGAACTAGGAAATTTCAAAACAGTGAACAATGGCTTCCTCAAGCCACATCATTAGCATCACTTAGCTCTTCAGTCAGCATGCTCTCTAGGTAGGAATCACTCTCATCTTGAGGCTCCTGCTCATCCATAGCAATTGGAGGTAGCTCAATAAGGCTATTTGGTTGTATCTTCCCATCCACACACATAGCATCATCTGTGTATTGGTCCCATCTCTTGAAAGAACCCTCCTTGTACCCAGGGTCTTTTTCTGTTGAGGAATCTAGGGCATCGAGATTATGTGATTTCTCTTCTATTGATAACTTTCTTGTGAATGCTTTTTACTTCTTAGATTAGGATCTTATTTTACTTATGATATTATAGTGTTATTTTTCATCAAACAATTACCAAAGTGTAAACCACAAAGAGACAAGAGACACAGAATATAGGATATCAACCAGGGCTAAAACCTCTCCCACTTGAGAGGAAAACCCGAACAAATTCTTCTTCTTATAGAGACTTAAATTGACGAATACCAAGACCAAGACCCTTGACCTATTTACCACTCCAAGATCAAGACACAAAGCCTCTTTGATGAGATCCTTAGTCAACCTTCTGCTCCTTCCTTCTTCTCGGCTTCTCTTCAACTTCGGCTACCTTCTGCTTCAAACCTTTACTAGTTTCGATTTCCTTGAATAGGCCTTCTCTTTTGCATAGGGACTCCTTCTAGCTTGCCTCGGCTTCCCCTTAGACTTGCCCTACTTTCAATTCAGCGACCTAAGAGGATTGTAATTCCTCTCGGCTCTCTCTGCAACCAACATCCTCTTCCTTCTTCGCATGTGTGTCCTAAAATAGACCCAAAACATATCCAAATGATACCAAAGACCTCGCTCTTCTTCTCTCTTTTCTTCGCTGATGATAAGTCTCCTTCCCAAGTGATCCTCACACCTTTTTGATTTTAGACTTGCTTCACCGAAATTGTGTGTTTTGAAATGAGGCTGAGTTGCCTATTTATAGTTGTTGGAGCCTCCATAATGAGCTAACATGAATTGAGGGTGAGCCAACGTGTCCTTTTGAGAGAATTCATTATTCTTTTGATATTCTTTTGAAGACGACTTGAAGGAGGTGACTTGTGCTTGTCTTGGAGGGCTATTTGACACTTTCATTGACTCATATACAAATGTAACATGCCTAAGAAGGGTCCTTCATATATGACTTTGACTCAATTTGACTTTTATGACTAGATGACAAAACCTAAAAGTTCACAATGGGAAGCTTAACTAAAATAAAATTCCTTGATCATGAAACCCATGATTCAAGTACAACAAAAATAATTTTATTTTCTTCTTTTCATAAATTACATAAAATCACAATTTACATATGTCATTATGAAGACAACTAGGGAGGTATGCATAATGGTACTTGGTCATTCTCGATCTAGAGAATTCTCATAAGAAGAGTCAGATTGGTAACCCATCTGTATAGCATCATATCAACCAACATTGTCACATAGCAAGGCCTTGATTAACAACTCTATTGCACCACGAGAACTTGAGCACAATGTTGGCGAGACCAATGATGTATAGACACCCTCATCATTATCTCTCTCGGAACATACCCCACTCGGGTTCTCATGGTGTGTTCTACCAGGATTGTTGTTATTTTGGATTCCTAGTCCTCAAAGAATATCAGTCCTCTACGACTACTCTCATCTTGGATGCCCTAACTCATCCTCAAAGAGCATTGGATGCCAGATGTTTACCTAATCCTCCATTCTATCTTCCCAAGTGAAGACAAGAATGATGTGTCTATCTCTCCCTCTTAATTAGGGAGGACATATCTATTCCAATAAAGGAATGTACTCATTCCTGCGGAAGGAATGTACCTAAGCTCCCTCTTGGCTTAGGAATTTGGCTTCCAAGTTTCTTTCGAGTAAGAAACTTGTTTCCAGGCTCCCTCTCAATTAAGGACCTACAACAACTCCTTAGGTGGAGATAATGGGACAACTAGCTGCTTGAAGAGCTCCTCCTCACAATGTCATGAACTTCTTGTCATTATTCAGGAGTCTTCATGTTTTGGGACTTCTTTGTAGGGCATAGATCATCCATCACTTTCATTGGAAAGTGATTCATTAGTTCATATATGACCTTCCTTCATGCCATGCTGCGTTCTTCATGCCATGGATCCTTAAGGATCTTTCATCCTACTACATGGGCATTGGTGGTGGAAGACATCCATAGGTCTTCCCCTGGCAGCTCTGCATAAGCCCATCCAAATATATGTTCAAAAAATAAAGAAGTGAACATTAAATCAAAATTACCTTTGTGATGGTCTTTCATCATGACATCTTCTAGTTTACATCAACATCCTGCATATATATCGACACATCTCCCAAAGATATATATATCATCAAGGGTTTCTTTCTTTTCCAGACTCCATCAGAGTCTGAATATCTTTCATGGAGATATCCTACTCAAATCTTCTTGGTCTTTGGATGTTGATTGCCTTTACCATGGTTGCATATCCCATGATCGTTTCCTTCCTTTCTTTACACATTACATTCCCAGGAACTTCCAATTAGAATTCCTCCAGTTGTTGTCAACCACCTTATATTACATACAAGGACATATTATGTTGATTTCATCTAGACAATTTGTGACTCATGCCTTCTTGCATCCTTTCAGAGGAGGAGATCATTTTTCCTTTTGATCATACTCTCAAGATAGAGCATTGATCTATGCTACCTGCAACCATATGACATGACTCTTCAATATTGAATATAAGCATACATACCTCATTTTCCTTTGGGTCATCCAGATTTTCCACAACAACTTCCTTGATTGAAAGAGCTTCAATCCCTTGATCTGCTTCACTTTTTATGTCATCATACCATCATCCCATGAATTCCACAAGTTTGGAATTCTTGATGAAACACTTGCTTCCTCTCTTGATCGGTGAACCTTTCGATGAAGATTCCATCAGAGAATTTTGAGGATCTAGAGTATCCCCATCTAGCATATGCTTCCTTTTGACAGATGTATGATGAGCCTTGTACTAGATGACTTTTACTTTCTCTTCCATAAGTGCCACCTATGTTACAAATGAGGTTTCTAAGAGCTATATCCTTCCATAGTTGATTGCCATGCTACGTCCATCTTTCATGATGCTGTCTCAGGCTCTTGTTTTCAATGCTTATATGATGCCATGATATTTCTCTTAGTAAATCATGATAGCCATATCTTTCAACAGAAGACATAGGAACTTGAAAAGAACTTAGGTGAGGAAGACTATCTCAATCATAGTAGAGATTTCTTGCTTCCTCTTTCTTGGACTTCTTATTTTCAGCTTCCTCCACTTCTTTGGTGATATGAGCTTCTTCTCTTCCTCTTTTGTTATTTTCCTTGTTGACCTTAGGACAATCTCTTTTGTAGTGTCCATATTCTTGATACCCATAGCATTGAATCTTAGTCACGTCCTTTTTCTTTTTTCGTGAACTAGACTTTCCAAATTTTCCTTTTTTTTCTTGTCATTGTAGTATAAGCTTGATTTTGCTCACCTTTGTCCTTTAGTCTAGATTCTTCAATCTTGCATAGTGACCATAGATCTTGGAATGGAGTAGTTTCTTTCCTCCCATAAATACTTGAAGTAAAGCTACTCCACTCCTCCAATAATGCATTTAGTACAACTGTAGTCATTTATTTATTAGACATGACTTCTCCCAGATCTTGAAGTAGACCCTGGATCTCAGATATGCTCATAAAATATGAGGCTATTCTATCTTCCCTTGATATCTTCAGCGTGTAGAGTTCTTGCCTTAACGAGATGACTTCTTCAACAATGCTTATGGAATACAACTCTACCAATTTGTCATAGATTTCTTTTGAAGTTTCGAGTTTTGATACGTATGAGATGAGGGGATCCTTGATAGATTCTATGAGAATCCTTTGAGCCCTAACTTCCCTTTTCATATATTTTGCAGGAGCTTGAGCATATTCCTTTCCTGGTTTAGTGATAGATCCTTTGACATGTTCCATAACCTCATTTTCGATGAGATTCAGATTTGTCATTTTCTTCAATGCAAGATAGTTTGAAGCCCCAACCAATTTGTTGCTTTCCTTGCAAAAAGACATTTTGATAGATTCAAATGTGGACATAAATATACTTACTTGATAGGATGCTCCTTCTCCTTGCTGCTTCCTTGATGTTGATGATGATATAGAGAATAGAAAACTTCTCCTTGATGAAGATAGTTTTCTCCAATAAAGATCCTTGATCCCACGAAGAGGGAGATCACTTTGGATTCTTTGATAGCAGAGTCTTTGTTGATGAATATGAATGATGACTTCTTGATGATGTCTCCAATGGTAGAAATCTTGCTTCAACAAGAGAGAGATTGCCTTAGAACCTTCTTGATAACGTTTTTTTGATCTAGCTTGCTTTGGATGAATAGATTTTAAGATACTTCAACTTAGGAATGCTACTTTGATTGATGATGATATGATCTTGATCTTGAAGTGCTTTTCTTGGATGAATAAACTTCAAGCTTTCCCTGATTTGTAGATCTCTTGAGTAGATGTACGGTTTTGGCCTTTTTTCTTGATGATGATCCCAATACATCTTTGTAGACTTCTTCGGTCTAGGGTTATGATGCATCCTTCATAGATCTTGACTTCAAGATGATCTTCGCTTTAATGCCTTCCTTGAGATTTGATCCTTGAGTGTCCCTTGATAACATGTCCTTCCCTGAATTTGTCACCTTAGCTCTGAGGCCATGTTGAGAAATATAGGGCATCGAGATTAAATGATTTCTCTTTTATTGATAACTTGCTTGTGAATGCTTTTTACTTCTTAGATTAGCATCTTCTTTTACTTATGATATTATAGTGTTATTTTTCATCAAACAGTTACCAATGCATAAACCATAAAGAGACAAGAGACAGAAAATATAGGTTATCAGCCAGGGCCAAAACCTCTCCCACTTGAGAGGAAAACCCCAACAAATTCTTCTTCTTATAGAGATTTCAATTGACGAATACCAAGACCAAGACCAAGACCCTTGACCTATTTGCCACTCCAAGACTAAGACACAAAGCCTCCTTGATGAGATCCGTAGTCAACAATAGTCAACCTTCTTCTCCTTCCTTCTTCTTGGTTTCTCTTCAACTTCAACTACCTTTTGCTTCAGACCTTTACTAGTTTCAAATTCCTTGAATTAGGCCTTCTCTTTTGCATAGGGACTCCTTCTAGCTTGCCTCAACTTCCTCTTAAACTTGCCCTACTTCCAATTCGGCTACCTAAGAGGACTATAATTCCTCTCAACTCTTTTTGCAACAAATGTCCTCTTCCTTCTTCCCACGTGTGTCCTAAAACAAACCCAAAATAGATCCAGATGATAACAAAGACCTCGCTCTTCTTCTCTCCCTTCTTCGCTGATGATAAGTCTCCTTCCCAAGTGATCTTCACACCTTTCTGATTTTAGACTTGCTTCACCGAAATTGTGTGTTCTGAAATGAGGCAGAGCTGCCCATTTATACTCGATGGAGCCTCCATAATGAGCTGACATGAACTGAGGGTGAGTCGACTTGTCCTTTTGAGAGAATTCATTATTCTTTTGAAGCTGACTTGAAGGAGGTGACTTGTGCTTGCCTTGGAGGGCTATTTGACACTTTCATTGACTCATATACAAATGTCACATGCCCAAGAAGGGTCCTTCATACATGACATTGACTCAATTTGACTTTTATGACTAGATGACAAAACCTAAAAGTTCACAATGGGAACCTTAACTAAAATAAAATTCCTTGATCTTGAAACCTATCATTCAAGTACTACAAAAATAATTTTATTTTCTCCTTTTCATCAATTACATAAAATCACAATTTACATATGTCATTATGAAGACCGAACCTAGTTACACTTCTCAACATTTTCGATATATGAGACAAAGTGTGCTATGAATGTATACCAAGTTCTTTGCCTTCTTTGAGCCCAACCTAATTCTCTTTACTGAATGGATAAAGACATAAGTACTCTAATTCCTCTCGCAAGATGAGGAACTAGCTACCTGAAATGTTAGGGGAAGCCCATTAAATTAATTAAAATTTAAAAATAAAAAACTAAAATGAAAATTTAATATAGAAATTGAGAAATAAGACGAGGAACTCCAAACTAGCTACCTATTCAAGTAACTGTATGATGAATGGATGCAACTCAGGATCATCAACACCATGAAGCTACCACCAATCAATTAGATCCTCCTTGAGTCTATCGACCAAAGCTACATGTGAACCAAATGTGAAAATTTGGAGACCCAAATCCCTACTGCAACAAACTCATATTACTTCTCCTACTTGTTAATTCATGCAAGTGATCTATTGTGTTACACTGTAAATATCGAAGTAAATACGATTGCAACCTTCACTAATTAAATTATATGTGGAAACAAAAATTGAGCAAGAAGAAATAACCACACACACAATTGGCACTGTTGTTTTTGGACAAATGTCTCCAGAAAATCTTAATGCGGAAAAATCAGTGCAACAACCGAGGGTTTGTATTATTATGCAGTAGTTTCTGAATACAATCTTTGAATGCTTTACTGGCTATCCGATATAGAGAATCTGACTGGCAGAGAAATTAGTGAGAAATACCTCACACTATCACTAGCGAACTGACACTGATTGAGGCCCTGGATGGCTGGTCCCATGCTGGCTCTGCGCAGCCTTTGCGTCAGCCTCTCTGGGGTCTATGTCACTTCTTCTGCGGATCTTCTGCTGTTTGGAACTTCCTTCCTATGGCCCTCCGGTCTCACACCTCGGCTTCTGGCTCTGGAACTTGACTTCCTAGTTGAATGTCAGACTCCCTCTGAAGCTCTGCGCTAACTCTGCGCTGCCTCTTCTGGATCTCTCTCTACCTTCTCTGCAATCTGTCCCCGGATCACGAAACTCTCCAACCAAAAAACTATACATGCTCTTTACTCTAAGAATCTCCTCGATGATCTCTCCGGCTTCTCTGCACTGCTCTCTTGAGAAATCGATCTCTTGATCCCACTTGATGTGTCTTCCAAATGCCCATCAAAGTCCTTATAATATTCTCGTTGAGTAATAAACGACCCAGATTAAATTCTAATCAATGGCTCAGATCACATTGACTTGATCTCTGTCTTTTTCTAGAAGATTCACACCTAGTTTTATTAATACGCTTTAATTATTCTAATTTCTTCAGTTTAGACTTAGGCATCCATTAAAAATAATTAATTATTTTAATAAAATTGTCTCCAGGTGGAATTTCCCAAAACAATTTCTAGGTATTCTGGAATACATGTGTCCTAGTCTCCTTGCAAATTTTGTGGCTTAGAGCACATCTAGTGCTACCGGAAATCAACACTCCCTCTTAGCGAGGAATGTGCTCTAGTAATGCAACCTGCTAAAGCATCACCATGATTCTGTAACATCTCCCTCTGCGCTTGTGGTGTAGGAAGATTCTCTTTGTGGACAGAGACAATCCCTCTAGCCCAGGGGAGAGGGTCTAGCCACAAGCAAGACAATCTAATGTAAATTTCCTTAGATCAGAATCGAATAAGAGGGCCTACCTCTTATAATGCTAATCCACTTGATGGTGATCTTGCTTCCTTGCTCTAACTTCCTTTCGTTCCTTT
>Ga0181473_100108_pt1 | contig 14354 bp, 11 predicted proteins | sample In2P11_FD_119089 | JGI IMG/M metagenome (GOLD analysis project Ga0181473, IMG submission 119089) | Clean room microbial communities from NASA Spacecraft Assembly Facility at Jet Propulsion Laboratory, Pasadena, California, USA -... ... | reverse complement strand
CCTGTACATGCAATGTGAACTAGTTTTTGGAGAAATTAATGAAGGTAAGTGCTAAGAATCAATATCATCCCTAGTGCTAATATTCATCTTCATTTCTTCTCTAGGGTTTACCTCACAAACTCTAGGTCTTCCTCTATTGCATCACACAATCACTAAGAACTACCTATGATAATTATATAGATGGAATAATGAGTACAATGTAGAAAAATACATTCTCTTCCCTCTATACAAAGTAGGTGAGGGAGGCAAAAGTGGTAAAGTGGACTAATTACATGAGAAATTTAATTTAATGCACAAGATAAAGTCTCCAAGTGAATTTTTCTATATCCAAGGTATACAAGTCAAGAGACCAATCCTCAGGTGGTGCACTCTATAAGATTGGTTGCAAGTGTCAAGTGCTCTTCATCACAAGGCTTATTTATTTCCTATACAATCATCCCATGCTACTCAACACGTGTATCTTGGGTCCATAATTAACCCCATGTAGTGTGATCTCAACCCAAGCATCTATAATCAATCTCATGTAATCTGGTTTGTTGTCTAGAGGTTATGTATTACATGGTCTTGCATCTCTCCTTTGGCCTAGGGTTTTTGGAAAATCACTTGATAAAGCCATCATTGGATATTGATTTCTAAGGACTTGATCATAGTGAAATGTTGGTGATTTATAAGGGTCTTATGATCGATGGGAGCACAAAATAACTCAAGCTACACATAAACAAACAACTCAACACAAGAAATGAAAATTGACATATTAAGATAACAATATCCAACTAAGTTAATGAAAGTCAACTAACGATACCTTATTCTCCATCTAGATAACAAAATCAAACCATTTTTTTTTTTGTATCATATCAAATTCCAATTGTGATGGATAATGGCCACATTGTTGCTCCTGTCAAAACATGACAAATGGACTAGTTAAAATAATTAATATCTTATCATTTACCTTTTGTACAAAATTAAACGAAATATAATTGCAGACATTGAATATACTTGAAAATTTTCATGTTAGGGCTTCTAAACCTATTTTGACACTGTGATGTGTGGCATGATATTTGGAAAGCCTAGCCTTTGAGGCATTGTCTTGAAATATACAATAAAAATATAAAAATCGTTTAATGAATTTGAAATAAACTTATGTCTAAATTTAAATACTTATTTTCTCATTTTCTCTCCTCGTTGGGTTTCCTCTATTCATTTGCTCTATCATATGTGTTCACACTCTCTTTCCATACTTTCATGCTTACATCAATTGGCCTTCTTCTTTCCCTTAGCTCAGGAGGAATTTGTTTTATATTTTTCGTTTGGTTGCAACATAATCTCTTACAGTTTTGAGTCATTTGTTTTCTTACTTGCTTTACTAACCAACCTATCCCAAATTCAGTCTGCATGTCATGGATGACTGCCTTTTGAAGGTGCATGGGTATCTTCAATAATGGAATATGTAGATTCTCTTTGAAGCATTGAAGGCATGATTCCTTCAACCTATGATTGAACATTTTCTCGACATCTGTCATTCTGATATTCCCAGAGACAACATCATATTCTACCTCGGGTTCATATGTATCAATGCAAGATTCATAACATGTACTAGTGGTCGAAGAAATCTATGTCCCAAGAGTAGGTGGGACATTAGACGTCTATGTTCCATGTTCCACATTCTTAGAGGTTATTGTGATTGATTTTTTCCTAGATCTTTGGCTCGGTCTAGGAGTTGATGGGGAATCAATCGATTCCTTTTGATAGGGTTGCTTTGGTTGGTATGTTTCATTGCCTTTAGTATGTTCTTCCATGTATTTGGAAAGCATGGACAAATCCATACCTTCTAGTTTTTTCATAACTTCTACCCCCAATATATAAGCCATTTTCTCTATCAGTTTTTCACTGTCATGTCCCTATATATGTATAATAAAAAATTTATTTTAAATTTAGAAATAAAAAATAAACCCTAATTTATTATTTTATAATTTTGAAACAAAAAACTAGAAAACACACTTCAAACAAGCAATGCAAACATGTACAAATATATAAATTGAGTATGAAATGCCTCATTCTTGCAAGAATCAGATTCATTTGCTTGTTTCCCTCTACTATTGCTTTATATTCTTTGGCATCCTAGGGAGAATTTCTTTCCTCCAAACTGTGGAAAATCCCTTCTCTTTTCTCCCTTCCATCTAACTATTTGAAACAATAGTAGTGTGAAATGGATGGACAAGGGTTTGATTTTTGTCTCTGGTAGGGGGTGAATGAGATGTAAAAATTTATTTCGTGATTGCTTGATCCAGGTCTAGGTGTGACGAAGGACCCTTCCAAGACCTTTTACTTTCATGATGTGTTAAATTTCATTTTTAAAAGAACATTAATGAATACATCTGCATGTTGTAAAGAAGAAGAACATGTCAATCATCAACAACATAAAAACAAAAGCGTTGATAACGAAGTTCATCCAGGAGGGACTACGTCTCCAGGCCTCAGTGTCAAGATGGTGTAGGCTGTTGCATGAAGTGCTGTCAATATTAATGATGTACATAAAAGGTGATGTCGTTATCATACTAGGAAAATGCCCTCACGCAGGAGTGGTGCCAAAAGATGTTCCACTACAGGAACTCTTAGTCAAAAGACTCCTATCGATATGACACAAACTCGTGCACGATGATAATGAGCATCCCACCGACATGGCATAAAAGGGATCTCAATGCAAACATACATGGCGACACATGAGTATCCCATCAACATACAACAAAGGGATCTCAAAACACAACATGACAAATTATGACAATAAGTACATCACATAGATGATTCTGCATCACATCAAGAAAGAATCATGAACATGAGTAAGAAACATGATCCCACATCAAACATCAAGTAAGGACATGTGCAACACAATGCATAGCAAAATAAGTACATGAACATTGCATATACCTCACAACCAAGGGCCATCTGAAGAAGTAGATGTCAAATTGTTGAAGCTGTTCGTTCCATCGATCTCACAACATCAATTGCATGGAAATGGTTGCTCACACATGAATGTTGACACCTGCATTCCATTTAGAAAAGTGGCTGAAGAATAGAATGATCAAATGAGAAATCTGAATGCACCATCAGATTTGTGGCATTGAATAGTGCAAAATCGATTGTCCAATTTTTGAATTTTAAGAAGTTGAGAATTTGGGGCTCAAGGAATCTTTTAGATTCCCCTTAGATTCCTCAAAGATTTTGTCCATGGGTGGACTGGAAATCTGCAACTCCAAAGGTGAATCTAACTTCACCATTGCGATCCTTGTGGAAAACAATGAAAAATGATTGTAAACTTGACTATATTATGACATGGAGAAAGATTACCTCCTTAGGAAAATTGCAAGGATCATGGTTCCGCTCCCTGTTTTACAGCAATCATGGTTCCACCCTCATACTGAAAATGACCAAAAAATTCATAAATATGATGGTGAAACAGATAACGGCATTGCATTCATGGCATCGAGAAGTGCTGAAACCATATAAAATTTGTCAAAATCTGACAAATTGAAATTTCACCCCTCCTCCAAAATGTTGCCTCGAACTATGTGCCAAGATTCTACCTCCGCTGTCTCGAAATTCGTGCCCACTCTTGGTTCCTTCATGGCCCCCTAGGTGCACTGGAAAAATGAGGTTTATTTAAATGACCTGTGGTAGATTAACCAATGTAGGCAGTTAGGAGGATTGGTATAATGGGTAAATGGTTGAGGAGGGGTCGGGGGATCAAATCCCGCCCCTCCTTTTTTTAACATATATTTTCTTTCAAACTGGATCGAATTATGAATGGGGGTTAGGTCTGCATTGGGTGGCCTACCCTATACCCTCCATAATTGGACATTAAATAGGGGTTGTTTTATATTAATGTTTTGGAGCGCATTGGGTTATTAATGGTGTAGGGAGGTGGTACACTGGTTGTACATGGTTCAATGTGGTTACCACATGGGGCCTCCCGATGGGGGATAACCCATGTGGTCTGGGTGGGTTCAATCCCCTCCGGCCTCACCTTAATTCCCTTAATTCATTTTTGTATTTAGTGTTATGGAGAGGCGTGGGTGGTGGGGGTGGTGGCTCACCACTGCCCTTTTTATATTTTTTTTCATTTTTTTTTAATACAAGAAAATCATTTTTGAAAATTCTGAAATTTGGCTAAAGGAGTTTTTTTAGGCCACAATTTCTCCCAGAATCTGGCCAAAGTTGGCCGAAATTTGGTGGCCAGGTTTTATCCAAATTGTGGCCTCCTTAAGCGTGTCTAGTCAGTGAAAAGTCAACCCAAATTTAACTTCTTCTATCTTCCTCATCTGGACTCAGATTGATAAATCATTCACACCATTGCGATCAGGATGATGAGATCTATAATCTAAACTTGGTTTGAGAAAATTCTGAGCACTCTGGGTTTTGAGCTTCCATCAGTCCTCTTTGTCCTATGTGTCTCTCTGGAGTCACCTAGATCACTGCTAGAGGCCTAATCACACCCACAAATCAATTTATTTATTTTTATTGAAATCCATAATAGGGAAGGAGAGGTTTGTCAATATCTCTTCCTGCAATCAACAGAGATCTAATCGATTAGTTATTTTCTTTCATAGACGTAACGCAGTGCTCCAACCGTGGTATGCTCCAACTCCATGCAGAACTTCAAATCTCCCTCAATTTTCAATTGGTGAGTATGAAAATAGAAAGATGGTGAATGTATTACATTTTTTGGATGAATAGTTTGTATACACAATAGTTTATCCATTGTGCACACGAATTATTGATTGACGGTTTTTTTTTCTTTTCGATTTGGCCTAATTTGTATTCATTATCATCTTTTCACTTTGCAATGTCAATGTGGGAGGCTTTCACATTATTGTCATTTTTTATGAGGTTTGAATACCAATATTGGATGTGAAATGTTCATAGGCGCATGGGATAATTTGAAATCTTGGTTGATGTAAAGTCCTATAAATGGTGTTTGACCCAATGAAGGGTGTTTTATGTCATATTTTCCTAGCCCACTAATGAAATTGGTGTCATTTCAAACTTTCTAATTTTATTTAATATCCAATGAATCATAATGTAACAATACACTAGTTATAGTAACATACACACATTTCAACTTTAAAGGTTGTGTTGCTTAGTGATTATGTATACATGTGACACAAACATTTTCTGTCTTGCCACTCACTCTTCACTCCTTTATAGGGTGGATGGTGGTGTTGAAAATATATCTCATCCACAAGTTAACATTTACTAATTATTATATTATATATTGAGTTCATTTAGAAGACTTAAAAATCAAATTTTAAATTACTATATCTCTAACATATAGGGTCAAAGTAAGTTTTTTAAATATACAAAAACACTGACATTTGGTGGTTTAAAATTATGGATGAAGAGCTTGGATTAAGTTAAATAAAAATATGAAAAAAAAATTATTCCATTTCTTGTCATAATCCTCATCTAATATTTATAAAAGTTGTGTCATGTCACCATATTGGGAGTAGAAATTATCAAAAAGGGTATATATTGAAAATAAGAGGAATTTTAGTTAAAAAGGTGTAGTAGAAACCAATTGAGCTTAAATTATTTGTGTGTTTAGCCAATTGGATGGAGCAATAATGAAGTGCATAGATGTTATGTGACTTATTCCATTGTTGTGTATTACAAGATCTAGAGGAGGCTATGGACAAAGCACGTGGATGATGTAGACTTACTAACTCAACGAGAGGAAAGTGGGAGGTCATAGAATCAGATATGGAATCTACAGATGTAATTAAGTTAAGAATAAAAAGAAACCTCAATCAAAGGAGGATGGTGTTTATGAAATCTCAATGTTACAACATAGACGAGATAAAGTGATATAAAATATGTTGTTTTTTTTTTCAAAACATGACATTGATATGTAAAATATATGAGTAAAGTGAGGTTTTGTGTGAGATAGCATTTAGTTGAAATGATATAATTGGTGTACTAAACATAATTGACTATGTTATGTATTATATGGGCAACACGAGGCCATGGAAATGGATCATGTCATATCAAACAAGGATACAATGGATGTTGCAGGACATCGGGTAATCAAATTTTGACTTAACTTAGGAAACATTTTGTGATACATCCATCCTTTTTCATAGCATTATTAGAATTTATGGTTTATTATCAAATATTGAAATAAATTAATAAGTGTTGTTGATATTTCATATGGGGATTGGAACAAGTGCACAACCTAAGCATTCAACTAGCAAAAGAAAAAAAAAATATGCACGTGGGCATGGACCTAAAATTGTTAAATCAAGAAGAACACAGTGGGTGGAAGAGGATATGACAATGGATCCTCCAAACACAACAAATAATTTCATTGAAGAAGAGGTTGGTCAATACTATAGTACATTGGATGGGATTTATTAGGCGAAATTTGATTATATTTCTTTGAATTGATACATTATCTAATTCTTGACAAACATTAAATAATGGTTGTGTTCATCGATAGGTATAAGATGATGATGAAATAATGACTACTAATACTCAAGATGATCCAACTTGGAAATTAATATTTGGACGGGATCATCTAAACCATCCTTTAAACCATACCAGGGCTAAAAGAGCATATTTAAAGAGAACTCTACCACCTAAGAAATTTGAATAGCTGATGAGATTAGCACACACTAATGACATGCCACCTAGCCTTAATGATGATGATCATGATAGTGAAAATGAAGAGCCTGAATAAGGATTAAATTATATTCTTACATGTTTCTTTGTGGATGGAAACAATGATGACAATAATAAGCATATGGTTGACAGTAATGATGAAAACAGGGGTAATTACCACCAACGTAATGCTGATAATAAAAACCTAAAAGACCCCATCAAGCAAGCAACAAAGACACCTGTTTTAAAATCGAGTGCAAGTAGAACCTCAAAATTGGCATGCACATTAATATTATTAGAAATCAAATCACTATTTGGTTGGTCAGACAAAGCATTCACCACCCTACTGAAGTGAATTGAAATATATTTCCTATAATGCATTGTCAATTCGTGTACGTAATTCGTAAGCATTAATCAACTTCTTTTATATTTATTTAAGGGTATTTTAAAACCATATATTGTATATGAATAGTCATAATATAGATTGACATATCAAACATGTTCATCATAAGTCAAACATTAAATTGATCTAATCTTTGGAAATCTTATAGGGCACTAAAAACTAAAATATTTCCTGAAGAAAATGTGTTGCCATCAACTAGCAGAGAGATGCATCTGTTGTTGGTTTAGTTGGGGATTGAATATAAGAAAATTCATTCATGTAAAAATGTTTTCATTTTATATAGAGATGAATATCAAGACAAGGTAAAATGCCATGTATGCAAAGATAAGAGATATTGTGCATATGTAGAAGGTCCTACAGTTCCAAAGAAGGTTTTACGTCACATGCCAATTATACCTAGACTTCAATGAATGTTTCATTGAAATTTACTTGCACAATTGATGGACTGGAATGTGAATAATAGGAGTAAATATGGATTCATGTGAATTCTGACAGACTCCAAAGCATTGAAACACATATAGTAAAAATGGCCAAGAAAAATTGGAGATGAACCTTGTAGTATCAGGTTTAGTCTTGCAATTGATGGAGTGTGCCCATTCTCTTTCATGAGCTCAAATTATAGTGTTTGGCTAGTCGTATTGATAGTATACAATATTCCCCCATGGATGAGTGTTAGAAAGGAACACCTTATGCTGACTCTCATTATTCTAGGAAAACATCAAGTTAAAAACATGGATGTTTATCTAATGTCTTTTATTGATGAGATAGAACTGCTATGGAAAGACATAAGAATGTATAACATATTGTGTCCTCATAAAATAGGTCCTTCATTTTGTATGGTGTGCTATGTTGGACTATTCATGATTTCCGAGGACTTGGTTTTTTTTCTGGTATGATAAAAAAAGATTGCATATTTACACTCATAATTTATTGTCATCCCAACTTTTAAGCTTAGTTTTATACTATTATTTTGATGTTATTAACCTTACTTTTTGAATTGCAAGGTTTCAAACAAAGGGGATATTTTTATGTCTAAGATGTGCATAACAATTTCAAACGCGGTATCATAGAGATCTTCATAAAATTATTTATGCAAACACTATGGTTTTTCTACCACTAGATCATAGATTTAGAAGCCTCGATAAGAATCAATTTGATGGAAACGTTGAAAATAGAGGCCCTCCCATGATTATGGGTCTAGATGATTGGCTTAAGAAGTATGAAGATGTTGAATTGAAAGTTTGGCAATATTTTTTTTATGGCGGTGATTCTATTGAAGAATTAGAACAAGTTGTAATTAAAATGCCAGAAGGGATGAAAAGGAAATCCATATTTTATGAGCTCCCATATTGGAAGGATCTATTAATATCTCACCTATTAGATCCTAAGAAAAACTTCAAAAATGTTCCAGATTCAATTTTTCAACATATAGCAAGAAAACAAAAGGACACCTTATCTTTGAGGAGAGATATTTCTCTTTCTCGTACAAAATTTGATAGAAAACATTTGTGGCCAAAAAGGGAAAATGAAAAATATGCAGAAGCTCCATGGATTTTGAAAAATAAAGAGCTAGACCAACTAAAAAATGTCATGCATTTAATAAGGACACCTACTGGCTATGAGTCACCATTAGATAAAACTTTTACAGTTGATGGACATATCATAGGATTTAAAACACATGATTTTCATAATTTTATGAAGGTATTATATATCATCATTTAACATTTATTGGTAAAGTTGATTAGGTACTAAATATATTATGATATTCTATTATGTGAAAAAAAAATAATGTTGACATTTGATAAAATGTCTTTGACAACATATCATGCCATTGGAAATTAGGGGTGATTCATGTCTTACTGTTAACTTAAGGAATGTCATAAGTCAATTGTCAGCGTTTGTAAGATATGTGGTATAGAATGCTCATGTGTGAGACATAGAGATATTGTATTGCATTTTAATTTTTTGCTAAAGGTTCATACTAATTTACTATTCTTATATTATATGGGTTACATCTAAGAATATCCACAAATGTGAAGTGCCAAAATGGAAGAAGGAAATTGTAGAAATTGTATGTGTATTTGAGAAGGATCTCCCTACAAGTTTCATGAACCTACAAGTCCATTTACTTATGCACCTAGTGGATGACATTGAATTAGCGGATGTCATATTTACAAGGTGGATGTTTTTCTTTGAGATAGTATGTGAAAACTCTAAAAATGTATGTCCAACAAAAGGCACATCCAGAGGGTTGCATGGCTAAAGGGTATGTATTGAATAAATAATTTTTATTCCTATGTGAATTCCTTGGTAAGGATTTCAAAGATGAGCCACGCTTCTGGGATGAAGAATGAGCATTATATATTATTGATGGAGAAAACCATAATCTAATGGTGTTCAAGTAGAAATTAGTAAGTAAACTCATGATCATTGTGGTTGTTTTTACTACAATCATTGATTTACTGTGTAATTTATTCGTCAAATTAACAACATGGCCTTTGGAGTTTGAAATAAGCATGTTGACATGTAATAGGTGTAGAAGAAAGAAATATACTCGACAAGTTCATCCTATACCACATGGACTTTATGAACAAATGGATTGATTTGTATGATAAAAGAGAGAAGAATTGTTAGAAGTAAGGAAACAATTTAAGAGATTGAACCCAAGCAATACTCCATTTCCTATTGATCTGCAAGGGGAATGGGGAAAATATTGCACACTAGGATGGGTTACTGAACAAATTCAAAATCAAATAGAAGATACAGGTATAGATTCAAACATAACAAAAGATGAAATCAACATGTCTAGAGGATGTGAAAGAAATGTACAATTGGAATTTTACAGAATGTTGTTTCCTTACAGTTTTGACACTATTAACTATTTTAACATTCATCATTTATTTTTTTTAACCGAAATAAATGGTCTTTTACAAGAAAGTAAATATCCAACAATGTGGGCATATGGTCAGCATTATCATGTAAAATGTGTAGATGTAAAGAGACGATGCTTCAATTGTGGCATCATGGTTTACTTCAAGTAATCTAGTCAATTGAGCTCAAAAGATAAGAATATTATTGAATGGAATCTACAATATGTTGGGAAAATAAAAAAATAAAAAAATATTGAGTTGGATTACCACTCTTTTAAATGTTGTATTTTTAAGTGTAGATGGTATGAAACATTTAAGAGGACACAAAGACATGATACCCATAGTGGATTGTTTTCTATAGATTCTTCAAATTTCCTTGGAGGATAAGGAGCCTTATGTTCTACAAATCATTGTGATAAGGTATTTCTTTAACTCAAAGAAGAAGTGGTAGTGATCAATAATCTATTAATACATTTTTTATTGCAAATATATACATGGTATTATTAATTAATAAAATTGTTATAGCATACATATAATATATGTATGTACTCATTCATGTGCAGGTATATTTCTATGAAGATATTATGTACTCGACATGGATATTTTTCATACATTATGCTCCAAGATTAAAGCATGTATTTGATGATGCATCTAATGGATACTAAGAAAAGAAATGATGGCCAAAAAAATGAGAGAGAGTTATTAGAGAACATTGAAGAAATTGACATCCATGATGATGTTGAAGATGGTTATGTCCAGGCACAAGAAGACAACAATATAGAGTTAGATGATGTTATGGAAGACAACAATATAGACTGTATAGAAAATGATGATCCAAATACATTTTGTAACAATACGGATGGTCTACAGTCATATTTCAATGATGATGAAGATGATCAAAGTCAAGACGAGGATGACGATAATATTAACTATTTGAAATATAATATCAACATTGACAATGATACATTGGATGACATTGTTGCAGAGAATGATGTTAATGATCAAGACTTCTAAATTTTCAAAATTAGTTGTAATCCATGTTTAAAAAATGATGAGTTTTATGGCCTAAACTTTGAAATGATTTAGTATTATTTGTGTCAATACAAATTACCTATTGCAATATCATTAAAGTGTTCAAGATATGGTATGAATTGTTGGGAGAAAAAATTAGGATTACTTTACTGCTTCTTCCATTCATTTTGTATCAACATATGTTTGTAAAGACATACAAGTTAATAAAATATTAATGCACGTATATCACAATGATTTGCATAAGAAACTTTGTTAACTTCATTATTTTTGTATTGTTTTCATTTTAATTGATGAAAAGAAATTTTGGGTATAGCCCAAAATCCCCTTTCATGTAAAAATTTTGATCCTGGGCCTATGGGTTATGGCCCACTAAGCCTTTCGGAAGCGTTCATTGGGCATTAAGCCTTTAAACCATGGATCTACTTTAGAATCAGAGCCACCATATAGCACTATTGGCAGGCTTTAACTATTGGGAGCTTTTCCCCATCCATCAGAGGCTTTACACTATCAGCATTAGGCCTTAAAACCCCGCAAACCATTTAACTATCGGAATACAAGAATACACAGAAGTATTATATAAATTCCGCTCCAATTCACTTGATACGGATCTCAAAATATATACACCCACCTCTATAAATATCGGCGGGTCTATCTCCGCTCCAACTCTGACCTCCGATCCCCTGATCCTCCGATCTCCGATCGCCCGACTGCTTGATCTATGAGGTTATTGGCGATATCGCATGATCGCTCGTCGCATATTACACACTCCAGCCTCCACCAGCCTTGGACCTCCGATCGCCGATTGGGTTATCGGCGATGTCTCCATACCGTCATTCCCCGATCGCCAATGTGCAATATCGCTTGATCGCATATCGCATTTCACTTTTGATCTCCGCAATTACCATAGAGCCAGATCTCCAAGTTTATATACCCGCATGTATAAATATATCGGGTTCGCTTTAAGTCACCACTCCTCCGATATGCCTGAACTCCACTTGGCCCGATCACCGATCTCGGGTTTATTAGCGATCGCTATATTGGTGTTCCGATACACTGTCCATCGGCACATCCACTTCCCAATATGTGATCACTCTTCTATCGTTAGATCAACTCTAATCCAACTGCCCTCGTTTTATCGCAATGTCGCAATCGGCCGATTCACCCATAAAGACTCTGCCAATGCGATCAATCTTGATTGTTGATCTTTTAGATCTAACGGTCACTGTGTCTCCTCGAACTTGTTTCCTTAAGTCTTGATTTCACTTATCTTCAATGAACTCTGCATTAAGAACGACTCTCGGCCATACCCTATCTACAATTATGGGTTCTTATATAATTCCCCTGGGAAGGCTTTAAACAATTGACTGAGTATAAAAGCGCTCAAACACTGCTACGGGACTAAGGATAATCATACTATTTCGAACACTGTCATTGTAATTTCACGCATAAAATAGAGAAGAAGGCTTTAAGTTCCATCGCATACATACACACAGAGAAAAAGCAAAGGATCTCATACAAATGGTTTATTAACACATGGACTCCAACATTTATTCCATATAATACCATATTCAGAGTCTCGCCTCTGGCTTGACTACACAATAATAAACATCTATTACAGTGAAATCCTCGCTTTCTCCTTTTTGCTTTTCTCGCTAATCTTCCAGCCTCTCTCCTAGTCTGGCTAGTCAACCCCAGAATTATACTAAGAGTTCACACTTTATACAAAAGTGGATCCATGAACCATTTCTGGTTCAAAACCAGAAATCTCTCGACCTCTCCTAAAAAGTCTCTTCAAACCCATTCTTTTCTAAACCAACGCTAAATCAAGCTTTCAGTTTCCTCATTTCCTATTCAAACCAATTAAATCTAACAATTTGGCCTGATCTCCACACAGGGAGAATCAATCAGCCACTATGCCCTTTTTCTCATATTTTACAAGAAATAAACACTCTTACACACTTAAATAAATAAAATTAATTAAACTCTTGCCTTTCAACCCCTTGCTAGTCACAACATGTGATCATGCTATCACATTGTTGACTAGGCCTGAATGCTCTTGCATCAAACTCCCAAAGTTGAAAGTTTCCATGGACTCCTGTTCATGAGTCTTTCTGCTTCCTCTGTTGTAAACTTCATCAAAATCCATTACCCAACTGGTTACCTGATCCTTTTCAGCTGTAAGTGTATGTTCTGCCTCCTTTGTTTCTCGAGGTTGCCAATCTTTTTGTTGTGGATGTCTTTTTGTTCTGCATTCATAAGGATCTCCTTTGCATAATGTTTTGGTGTTGATACCCTGTATAAACACCTCCTCAAACAACATAAATCTTTGCTTCTCTATCCACTGTTGTCCTGTCATTATACAAATAGAATTTATCTCCATCTTCATGTATTTTCTCTTGTCCTGTACCTGATTATTCCTTTTAACTTCTGACTCAATCCTCAGCATCTCCTTCTGTCTATATACCAATTTCTTTATGTTGTTCTGTATATCCTTCCATCTTCCCTTGATTCGCTGACTTTGGAAATTTCTTATACTCATTATCTTTGTAGTAGTCATCATCCATCTATCAAACAGCTTAAGTAGAGTTCTTCCAATCTCAAAAGAAGATTGGGCATTGTTTAATACAAGAACATATAGTCTTTCAACTATATATTGTCCTCTGGCTGAAAAGATGTTAATTATTGAACTTTGTTCAATTTTCTCCATTTTCTTATCAACCTTAGTTGAACTGCTCACCCAATTTTCCAATTGCATCCTCAATATAAACTCTCGACATTTAAGTCTTCTTTGTATTAAGAGCAAAATATGTCTGTGGACTATACTTCCACATTTCCAAAAATCTTCTTCCTCTTCTGCAATAATTTGGTTAAGAGCTATGCCAACTCTCCTTCCTCTATTCCAAGTTTCTAAGTCAACTTGTTGCTTACTCTCATCCTCTTGTTTCCAGAAAGAAAATTGACCTTTCGCAGCTCCATAATTTACATCTTCCTTCATATTTATTAGTGCTAACATATCTCTAAGAGTAGCTTGTCCTTCACCCTGAAAATCACATTCATCAATTATTAATTCAAAGTCAGAAAATATATTACATGTTCTATCTCTGTCCTCATTAATTCTGCTCCATGAGTTTTCTGACTTGTCATCCTCTTGATGTATATATGACATGTCAAACTTTTCACATTGTCTTGTCTTGAAAAAATCCTCTTTGTCTTTACTTTGTTCTAAATGTGGTCTAAGTTCTGAATTCTGTTCTCTGCTCTTCTCTTTGGCCTTTCTTCCTTTCACACCCCTTTTCATTCTTCCTGTTCCTTCCTTACAAATCTGTAAGCCACTGAGTTGTCTTTTCCATTCCTCCTTAGTTTCAATAAAAATCTGCCAATGTGAAAAGTTTGACATG
>Ga0181473_100026_pt2 | contig 14394 bp, 12 predicted proteins | sample In2P11_FD_119089 | JGI IMG/M metagenome (GOLD analysis project Ga0181473, IMG submission 119089) | Clean room microbial communities from NASA Spacecraft Assembly Facility at Jet Propulsion Laboratory, Pasadena, California, USA -... ... | reverse complement strand
TCATTATTTGTTCCCAAATTAGTAGAAAAAAATATGCTAACATGATGTTTCACCAGTGTACAAATATATACAACAAAATAATTACCTTAATGAACATATGCCAATCATGAGTTTTTATGCCACCTAATTCACCTTTCTTTGTTAAGGATATTCTTTATGTTTGAAGAAATCTAGTTGGAAATATAATTTTTTCAATTACCTCATTAACATCCTTTCTTTGCTACTCTATCAATAACCATGAAAGGGCGCTTATATTTTTGTCATCTCCATTGCTATTAGAATGAATCGCACTTTGCATTGCATGATTGGCCTCAATGCCATTACAAATCTTGACAATTTTTTCTTTATTTCTCCTTCCATCTAAGGTTCTCCATAAAGTCTATGTTACATTCTTCTCGATGTGCATTTTATCAAACAAATGAACAATTTCTAGGTGCTCATAGTAGGGGAGTCTATTGAATTGCCTGGAATAAATTTCCATTCCTTGTGGAAGTGCCCTGTTAATAATGCCTTGACGAGAGGTGAATCATAGTTAAAGATATTATAAAAAAATATAAACTACCAATTAGTATAGTGAAGAAAATTCCATAAAAATATAAAATAATCCAAACATATCATGTATAGTGATACATAGACAATTCGATCCATACCTTGCGAGACTCTATTATATTGCAACTTCCATGCACAAGGTGTCATTCTCCATGGTCTTAATATAGTCTCTTCTTTCCCATTGAAAATATGTTTTTTGGTACTTAGATAACTCTGGTTCTTAGAAAGGAATTTCCTATACTCATCAACCACCTCCTTTCCTAAGCTTCTTTAATGATGATATTTCATCTTAGGACCAAAAATTGGACAAGTTACCCTTTGTTTGAAGACGTGAAAGAGATAAACTAATTTTTATATCAATTATTTTAAGTATGTACATTGAAGGGACTATTTAAAAAACATACATAAATGAACTTGATAAAATTAAAAATTATTAAAGTGCAGGGTAACGTTATAACATACCACATAAATGTGTTAGCCCTGGGGCATCGTGAATTGTCCATACAAGTTTTGCATGGAATTCAAATTCCCTTTGTGCATCTACTGGTCTAGAGATATCATACATAGTGACAGAGTTTCATAACTCCACTAACTCATCGATAAGAGGCTTGATATATACATTCATATTTTTTACCTGGTACTTACCTAATTGATTGAACACACTATACATAATTACTACATATATGAGTAAATAAAAAAATATATATGAGGCATAATTGAACATATGTGAGTAAAAAATTTAATACTTTTTGAGTTAATTTTTTTTTATTTTAAATAAATTAACACTTGGAACAATCATTGTCAATATTATGTGCTTCCTCTTTATTGATATCCATGGAAGAATGTTATAGTTGATAGTAAAAATGAGCCACACCGAGTAAGTATATCTAAGTTCTCCAAATGGATTGACACCATCAGCTGCTAATGAAAGCATAATATTATGAGGTTCTTCTTTAAACTTTGGCCACCTTTCCTCTATATTCCTAAATGCAAATCCATCTACAGGCATTCGAATAACACCATCTTCACTTCTATTTGTTGCATGGTAATCCATAAGTTTCCCTATGTTTTTTCACTTGAACAATTCCAGACGTGGAATTATGGGAATATAATGAAGAAACTTGCGATGCACCTCTTTTGTTACTTTATCGATTTGATATATAGTCTCATCACATTTTTGGAATTTGTATTTCGATGCATGTTTTTCGTAATAGAGAATATCAACATTAGGACATTCATGATAACTTGATACTCCATTCCAATATATTTCATAATGGCATGTAAATCTCGGTACGTACGAGGTAAAACATTTGACGGTAGTAACAAAAATTCACCTAACAATAGACAACATAAAAAATGCAGTACTGGTTAATGTACTAAACAATATTAATTGTACATATTGCATCCAAATGTTACAAATTAATTAAATGATGATCAATGTACTAATATTAAAAACAAAGGGAAAAATATTTGTTTTATCATGTATATAGTACTAAATATCACAAAATACACTACATATCTTAGGAGTTGTGTCACACATATGTTTGACAAACCATTCACCACCTTTAAGTTGACCAGCAACAATAAAGCAGAGAGAAGAGATGTTTCTGAGCCTTCATAAAGAGGTTGAATTTCCCTCTCAAGTACATGTTTATTAAAAACATGACCATCATATTGGTTTCCATCATCATCTATTCCATCATTATTAAATGTCTCCTAGATCAATCTATTTGTCACATCTTCTTTAACTTTAGGATCATTAGCTTGATCCTCAATATTTTCTCCATGTTCTTGAATAGTCGCTTGTAATACAACCACCTGTTCCTCATCAAGAAATTCCCTAGGTGGATCATATTATACAATTACAGTGAATAAAGTAATATTAGTATATATATAAAATATTTAAATGTTGATACAAAAGTTTACAAATATAATATAGGAAAACAAAGGCAACAAAGAAAAAGACAAAGATAACTAATTAGGTGAGAGTTAGAATAAAGACAACAAATCAATCAAGCTATTTAAGAATATGTTGAAAAATATAGCTAAGATGTTACTTTTCTTGACATGTAGAAGTGAGACACTTTATGAGATATATATTCACAACCATAATAAAACACATATTGATCTTATTTTGTATTCATCATTATAATGTCATATTATTTCTTGATTTCAATTAGAGATCAAAAGTTTTAAGAGGATGGGTGAGAAACCATGAGCTTGGGTGAGAGCAAGAAACAAATACCACAAATCAATGCAATCATGAAGCTTCTGCAATTTAACAAGTTGTTTAATATTATGTTGAAAAACTTTAGGAACAATCACCTGACAATCATCAAACCCTTTTCATTCCATCACATTTACAAATATATCCAAAGTACAAGACTCAAACAATAATACCAATGAATCTAGGAAATACTAATTAAGTTCAAGTAGGAAAACCTCAGGGTAAATATTACAATATTATTCATAATGGCTTCCATAACACAAAAGAATGACAGGGGAAAGGACACAAAATGTATTTGATCCTTAATTCCTTTCAAATATTTGATTGTGACAAGTGGAGGGTGGATCTTATATTATAATTTTTAATCATTTTTTAATTAAAAAAAATATTTCCAAAGAGGATGTGGACATTTAATCTTATATGAAAGGTATTCTCGCAATGAAAGCTACTACTAAAATTAGTTGGTGGCTAGATGGGTCTAGGAATGCATAAGAGGAAGATAAGTCTTTCTTATTCTTTATCTTTGGACTTGTGTTTGTCTCTAGTTATTCTTTCTATACCCTTTTATTCCTAATTTCCTATTTTTTGCATCATTTCTCCTAAATAAGTAGGTCTCATATTGTCTAGGTTAGTGATGATGATGTTGGACCTACTAGCATTCAGGGAATCTCCCCGATATGAAGTCCTAACTAGACCTCAAATCATTTGGAGTAGGAGTCCCAACAGCGTGTGGTAGTGTAATGCCTTGATCGCGGTAGTGCACATAGGTAAGTATGATAACTTTAGGTGAGAGAAAGTGTGTGACCCTGCGAAGAGTCAAATGTGATGCATGAAGGTTCTAACGCATGAAGGGGAAAAGGGAGTGTGCCCCTTAGAATCCTGTAATAGTACACTACTTGAAAGGAACACACAAGCAGAATGAAATCACAAGATAAAATGGAGAATAATCCACAAATTAAAGTGACAAGTTAATCCATCAACACACATTAAAAAAGATTTGTACAATTGCATAAAAAGTAGTTCATAATAAAATGCATAAGTTAAACAAAATACATTGCTAAAGCAACTAGAATAGTGCAACTACATTAATAACATATGTATGAAAGTGTGTTGGCTATGATATTATTATTATAAGTGAAAGTTCCATCCATACATACACCATTGACGACCACTAGCCCCAATAGTGGAACATTACAGTCAAGAACACTTTCTCCTCCAAAGAAGTATACTCGCTCTAAGCTATGGAGAAGCCAAGGCTCGTCACAATACTCCCAAGCCTTTTCTAAGCCTAAGCCTAGCCAAAATATTGGTTACCAAAAGCCCTTTCTATGAGTTATGAGGTTCTATTTATAACAAAGGGTAGGGTGACCCTTGACACTCCCCTTTGTGACTCTTTGACTACCCTCATGACTCTTCAACTTATATACAAGTAACTCATTACCTAACATAATGACCTTTCACATTCGACTAATGACACTTGGAATTTCACTTACAACATATTTATAAATAATATTACATTTTTCACATGTACCCATGTGATACAAAATAGGCTAGAGACAACCTAACAAGACAAAACACTATGATTATGAATTTTGGGGAAAGGCCAACTCGATAACTTGCACTTGGTGCTTCTCGGTCACATTTTGATGCCAAGCTTGGTACTACATGATGGTGTCCCGAAACTGTTTGATGGTGTCTTTTTGAAAGTGAACTCTTGTCTCGATGGCATTTGGGTATATGATATTGGAACATATATCCAACTCATTCTGAAGCATGTGTAGCATGGTGTAAACCTTAACAGGACCACTAATGTACTTCTACATGTTATGTGCATTCAGCTCCAAGTCTTCCCTCGTGGCCTCCTGTCTTAACTGCTCCATGTACTCATCGATCTCTAACCAGACTTGGTTCTTGGGTTTAGCATCAGTGAGGGAACCAATTGATGGGATCATGTGCTTACTCACCATGACATCCAAATTGTTCTTGTAAACTACACATATGAGGCATGTACGTTGCTGATGAATGGGTAAGATGCTCGTAATTCTGGATTAACATCCAGACCTTTACTTTCTCCATATCTGCCCATGGTTTCATCTTCTTAACTAAGTCAAGCAGGGCCCCTTTGTACCACATTGTCCACTCTTGTACATGGGCGATGAAAACATGTATTTTCTTGAGTTTTTTAACAAGATCTTTTCTCTGTTGTTGTAAGTCATGCACATAGAAAATTACGTTATGCATAGTGACAAATACATCCTAGAGCTTCTACATGGTATCCCCAAGTGTTGATACTCCAGCAAGTATCATTTTTCTCATCTCCCCCAATACAGAAACTGCATTTTTCTCTAATGCTCAGAGTTGTTTTTCCTCTTTCCTAGCATCCTGCAAGTTCTTTGCCAATTGTTCATTCTCGCCCGTTAGGTACTGAACATTTGAGTTTGTTTCTCCTGCATAGGCCAAGCTAGCTTGGGAAATGGAAGTAGTTGGATGTTTCCTAGTGTCTAACACTATCACCCTTTCCTTGATGAATGTAGGTGATGTGTGATCATCCAGAAAGTGCTTCCTCTACCCATGTACAATATTCTTCTGCAGCTCATCAACTGATAGGTTGTACACATCCATGATCGTATCATCATTAAGGAGAAAAACATCTCCTTGCTCGCTCAGAGTTGGTTCTGACACTGGAGGCAGTGGAGACTGAGAGATGACCTGTGGTACTCTCTGCATCAGGTCAGTGTATTCATTATGTGACTCCTGCTCCAAATCCATGTTTGTCACTTCAATCAATCACTCGATATACTGAGTAAGCTCTTGATCCTACATATGTTCACTCTCCTCCTATGTTTTTGGTTGTTCCAACTCTTCGACCTGTATGGGTGATGTTCCCTCATCATTGCACCTTGCCTTCATTCTTCTTCTTGTTTCTACTTCTCTTCCTATTCTTTCCTCCTCAACTCCCATTCTTCCTTTAGTTCTTGTTCTGCTTGTTGCGATCTCAGCTCTGCTACCTACAAGCTCTTCTTTTCTCTCTTCCTCCACTCTATTGTCTATATCCTTTGCTTCCATTTTCTTTTGCTACCTAAGTTTCCTACATGAATATTGAATCCGCTTTCACCTTGCAGCTTTTCTCTCCCTTTATTTTTTCATCAACTTCGTCCTTCCCTGATTGTGTACTGGATTTCTACCTTTTGCTACTACTGTTGGACATGCTGCCATGTTAGTGTTGACTCCTTTTCTATGAGCAATTGAGTGTTCACATACTTTGTCAAGTTAAATAGAGCTTACTCAACTACTTCCCCATTACTATTTTCCATGGTCTCTCTTGAAGTAGATCACTTTTATGCCATGGTAACAATGACTGCTAGAGAGAAGTGATTCACGAGTGTGGTACCTATGGGACAAAAAGGACACTCATGGCAGGGAAACATTAGCTCTTGCAAATCTAACTTCATAACATGATCAAGCAGCAATAAGGGCTTCTGATGAGAGGGATTGCACAATTTTAATTGATAGGGGTGATTGATTGATTGTGGAGACTGCACACTATGCAGTCCCAGTAGTCAGTGTGGAAGCTTGATGACTAGAACTGCGCAATGCGTAGTTCAGTCTCGGCCAAGGCCTAGAAGAGACTACGCATTGTGCAGTCTCAGTGGCCAAATTGGGAGACTGGATCCTGGAACTGTGCAGTGAATAGTTTAAACCATCCCATGCCATGCTCTGTGCAATTCCAGAGGACAAGTTAGAGGCTTGAGTCCCCAAATTGCGCAGTGCATGTTGTGCATAGTGAGATACGGGTAAGGGAAACCCAGATCTGTCCAAGGGAGTGTGAAAAATAGGCAGATCTAAAAGATAGTATGGGGTTGAGTGTAGATATGACTAAGTGTAGATGCATGCATGTGAAACAAGTACAAAAATTTTCTAAACTAAAGGAAAATGAAGCATGTGAAGAGAGTCACCACAAAGGTGACCGTTGGTGCAAAAATGGGAAAACTCATGCGACACTTGGGAAAGGAAATCTATAACTTGAAACAACACTTTTAAAATCTAAAAAGAATTAAAACACCAACATTTGTGCAAAGAAACAAGTGAAACAACACTCACATAAGCTAAACAACAAAAAGTAGCAAAAAAAGAGGCAAAAGACGATAAAATCAAAACTCACTTGGAAAAGAGATGATAGTGCTCTAAAGGCTCCTTGATCTCCTTGAGAATGCTAGAGCTTGATGATTGAATGTACACATGAAATCTAGAGGCACCCATTACATAGAATTGAACAAATTGGAATTTATGACTCACATGCTTGAGATCAAGGACACCTTTGGGAAACTAATAATAGATTCCTACTTCCCAGGGATTATTTTTTCCCTTTAGTTTTATTTCTTTTCTGGGGGGAAACCTTCCATGCATTTCCTGAAAATATTTCACAGTTCTAGGAAGGACAAGGGCAACTCTCTGGCTCATGCACTACGCAGTTTCTGAGCATAGTGAGGTTTGTGTAATTTATGGGCTCAATGGCTCTGGGCTGTCACTCTTGTCTATGCAATTTCCCAGCTCAAGACTGGTTTCCATCTAGTATTTCACATTTCTTTAACTCAAGGATGATTGGCAGTCAATACTACACAATCCCAAGATCAAGGCCAGTCGCCCTCAAGAATTGTGCAGTTCTCTAAGGCAAGCCTAGAACTGTCAAGAGACCAAGTCAAGAGAACAATTTGTGGGTTAGAAGATGAACTAAGTGACAATACAAAAGCCAAGATGAAAATAATAAGGATCATTCGAAGAAAAAGTACCTGGATCAGTGCAAGATGAGCCACTTTGGTTTAGAAGGGAGGCTCCAAAACGAAGCATAGGAAAACGTTTGGAGGGTGGTTGCAATCGATACAACATTGGCGACACATTGGTAGAAATCGAGTTCTCTGTATGGATCTTATCTCGTGCAAAGCGGGTCTAACTCTTCTGGAAGTATTGTTCAGTTCTTCAATTATCATAGCTTCTTCACTAGTTTGAGTTAAAGATGTAGTCCCTACCATTCTCTTTATTAGCATCACACATACCAAGCCAAGTCAAATTGAGTTGTTTTGATTGGGGATGAGGGGTATATAGATGCACAAGTAATATAGACTATCATGGTTTTAGTTTCATCTCTGGTGTTGCTCTATTGCTAGTAGACCTGGACCGTACCCTGATAGAGTAACTTCAGGAACACAAGCATTGCTCCATTTCCAATGAGCCTGGACAATACCCCGACAGAGTTACTTGCTTCACCTCTCTATGTAGGAATCCTTTCTCTTCTTTCGCCCTTTTTATTTTTTTCATTTTTTTCAAAGAATTGTGCATAGGAACTTATTTATTTCATGAGGTGAAATAGGGATCCAAACTTATTGAGAGCAAAAGTGGTTGTCCCTTCAAAGAAGGATATTTATATATACCTCTAACATACTTGTTAAGGTTTTCCCCCTCTCCTTACTCTACATGAATGAGTTGACAATGGTTAATTGAATATAGAAAACTAATTAGAGTACGTGGTGTTGGTTAAGAGTGCAACCTTAGTGATTTCACCATGACTCTTCCTGAAAAGAACGCATTTTCCATCAGGGTGTCATCAACTAGAATAAATGAAAGATTCACATAAAAAGAGGGAATAGATAGATAACCAAGTGTTGATAGTTGTACAAGTTCCTCTTGGATTTCACCTTGATTTTCTAAGAATTCAAACATGGTTTCATGCGAAACTAATCTACAGGTGAAAAAGAAAACAAAGAAAGGAAAGTAGCAAGAGGACAAAAAACAAAGTAAAGCAAATCAAGAAACAAACAAGAAAATCAAACAATACTACTCCTACTCCTAACATAAGCAGAGCATATTCCAAATCATGTAATGTGATACTTCTAATGTAGCCATTGGTGCATTGGTTGGCCCATGAAGGTGAAAGCATGATTTACAAGAAATATATGCAAGAAAACCAATAGAAAAGAAAGATAAAGCAATGTAAACCAATATTTTCAAAGCTTGAATGCATCCATAAAAAAGGAAAAATTGAAAGTACATGAAAGGCACTTTCTGGATGTATCATGGTGTCCTATCACATTACCTGTGGAAGACAAGCATGTACACACCTTCAAACTTGGAAAACGAGAAAACATAAAGAAAGAAGAAAACTTTTGTTTTGCTACAATGCTTTCTACATACAACTCCTCCAACGCATGAGAAATAGGATCATGTAATTCTAGTGGAGGATGGGAAAACCATGAAATAGATTGATTTTCAATGTAAACAATAGAGTGATGAGGAGCCTAGAAATATTCAATAGGTTTCTGATCAGAAGAAGAACTAACCTCAAGGCTACGAGAACCTGACATATCCATCAGCTCAGGCTGAAGTGCCTCGACACCTTGAGGAGTTTCCAATTCATTAGAAGATGGATCATCAAAGACCAGTGGCTGAGAAAGATCAACAATAGGTAAATCAAAATCATGATAAGATGAACGAATGAAAAGATCATGACAACCACGATCAGAAAATTCAAGATGATGGTCAACAACATCCTCGCGATCTCATGAATCTTAAAGAGGGGATGATAAAAAATGAGAAGTCTCAGCCTCTATGTTTTTGGAAAGGTAAGATGAGAGATTAGCAGAATCAGGGAAGATAGATTTGTCCTCTTTGCAATCAAATGAAAAACTAGCATTTGACGTGTTCTGTGAATGATTGGAAATAGAAACATTTGGAAATGAATTATCAAAAGATGAAATAGAAATGGCAGAATTGTGGAAGATGTCAGGTTAAAGCAAATGAGGTGCAGACAGGAAGAGGCCATCCTTCACCATAGATTCTTGTTCAGATTCCCACACATACTCATTAAAAATGATATCACAAGGTTCTAGTTCCACACCAACTCCATCCAAAACTTGATCCTCGTGAACATCACATGTGAGATTCGAGATGAATGAAAACACCACACCAAAATCTGAAGTATCAAAGGGACCAATGAATGAAGGATGAGAAGATAATACCACATGATAACCATCAGAGTTACAGTCCAAATCTGCATAGGAATCCTGAGTAGGTGGGGTAGGAGGAGATGGTGACAAATCAACAGGTGGATTATCAACTTCTCCCACCTCAACTTGCGGATCTAGAGTTTTTTGATGAGAAGGGGATGAAGGGTCACTTGGGACAACAAAATTGTCCATATCAGATTTGGAACCTCTGACACCAAGGTATGTTGGGAGAGGTTTGAAAGATTCTAACTCATGCAGATTCTCAGAAACGTGAACAAGATATTAAAATATTTCCTCCAAAACTTTTCAGTCAACTTCATCTTTGGGAAATTCATAATTGTAGTGAATAAAACGATCATGAAAATCTTGAAGAGATTCATCAGGTCATTTTCGCAATTTTAAATTTTTTTGTTAATGGCTTTACGGTCATAAAGAATGAAATCACGACATAATTCTCTAAACAAATGATCAAAAGAGTATATAGAGGTTACAGGCAATGTGTGACACCATTTCTTTACGTGCCCTTCGAACGTGAAAGTGAACAACCCATAGGTAATGTCATCCAACGAGACATCATGCCTGTCATAGAATCCAAGAAAAGCAAATTCATGCCTAAACAAGGTTGTTCCATCCTCGCCATTGAACTTATAGTTGGAAAAGTCGTCTAGAATCTCTTTAGGACTTCAAAATCAACAACGTGAGAAAAACATGTTGGGATTATGATTGACAGAAGTCATGAAATATGTGTAGAAATTCAAAACAAACTTCAGGGGCTAAGCTTGTCATCTGGCCCTCCTTTTACTACCATAAATGTTGACGATGCTGGATATGCCAACATTTAGGGGATATCCCCGATATGAAGTCCCAACTAAACCTCAAACCATTTGGAGTAGGAGTCCTAGCAGTGGGTGGTAGTGTAATACCTTGATCGTAGTAGCGCGCAGAGGTAAGTATGATAACTTTGGGTGAGAGAAGTGTGTGACCCTACAGAGAGTCAAGTACAATGCATGAAGGTTCTAACGCACGAAGGGGAAAAGGAAGTGTGCCCCTTAGAAGCTTGCAATAGTACGCAGCTTGAAAGGAACACACGAATGGAATGACATCACAAGATAAAATGCAGAATAGTCCACAAATTAAAGTGATGAGTTAATCAAACAACATGCATTCAACAAGATTCATATAATTGCATACATAGTAGTTCATAAGAAAATGTGTAAGTTAAATAATATACATTGCTAAAGAAACTAGAATAGTCCAACTACATTTTAGACATATGCATGAAAGCATGTTGGCTCTGATATTACTATTATAAGTGAAATTTTCATCCATACATACACCATTGATGACAACTAGCCCCAATAGTGGACCATTACATTCAAGAACACCTTCTCCTCCAAAGAAGTATACTCACTCTATGCTATGGAGAAGCCAAGGCTCATCATAATACTCCCAAGCCTTTTCTAAGCCTAAGCCTAGATAAAAGCTTGGATCCCAAAAGCCCTTTCTATGAGTTATGAAGGTCTATTTATAACAAAGGGTGGGGTGACCCTTGGAATTCGCCTTTGTGACTTTTTGACTACCCTCATGACTCTTCAACTTCTTTACAAGTAATTCATTACATAACATGATGGCCTTTCATGTTACACTAATGACACTTGGAATTTCACTTACAACATATTTACAAATAATATTACATTCTCCACATGTACCCATGTGAGAGAAAATAAGATAGAGATAGTCTAACAAGACAAAACACTAAGATTATGAAGTTTGGGGAAAGATCAACTCAGAAACCTCCACTTGGTGCTTCTCAGTCACATATTGATGCGATGCTTGGTACTACATGATGGTGTCGCCAAACTGTTTGATGGTGTATTTCTGAAAGCGGACTCTTGCCTCCATGGCATCCGGGTATATGGTATTGGAACATGTATCCAACTCATTCTGAAGCATGTGCATCATGTGGTTGACCTTCACAGGACCACCGATGTACTTCTGCATGTTGTGTGTGTTCAGCTCCAAGTATTCCCTTCTGGCATCTCATCTTAGCTACTCTGTGTACTCATCGATCTCTAGCCAAACTTGGTTCTCTAGTTTAGCGTAGTTGAGGGAACTGATTGATGGGATCATGTGCTTCCTTACCATAACATCCAAATTGTTGTACAATTACACATATGAGGCTTTTATGTTGCTGATGAATGCGGCGAGTTGTTCGTAGTTCATGATTAAGATCTAGACCTTTGCTTTCTCCAGCTCTGCCTGTGGCTTCATCTTCTTAACTAAGTCAAGCGGGGCCCCTTTGTACTGCATTGTCCACTCTTGTACATGGGAAATGGAAACATGTATGTTCTTGAGATTTTTAACAAACTCTTCATTCTGTTACTATAGGACATGCACATAGACAACTAATTTATGCACAGTGACAAATCCTTCATAGAGATTCTACATGGTATCACCAAGTGTTGATACTCCAGCAAGTATCGTTGTCCTCATCTCCCCCAATGCAGAAATTGCATTCTGAGTTGATGCTCAGAGTTGTTTTACCTCTTGCCTAGCAGCCTGCAAGTTGTTTCCCAATTTTTCATTATCGATCATCAGGTACTAAACATTTGAGTTTTTTTCTCTTGCATAGGCCAAGATGGCTTGGGAAATGGGAGTTGGATGTTTCCTGGTGTCTAACATTATCACACTTTCCTTGATGAATGTAGGTGATGTGTGATAATCTGGAAAGTTATTCCTCTGCACCTATACAATATTCTTTTGTAACTCGTCAAATGATAGATTGTACACATCCATGACCGGATCATCATCAAGGAGAAAAACATATCCTTGCTCGTTCGAGGCTAGTTCTGACACTAGAGTGGTGGAGACTAAGAGATGACCTATGGTGCTCTCGGCATCAGGTTAGTGTCTTCATTCTGTGGCTCTTACTCCAACTCCATGTTTTTCACTTCAATCAATCGCTCAATCTACTGAGCAAGCTCTCGATTATGCATATGTTCACTCTCCTCCTTTGTTGTTGGTTGTTGCAACTCTTCGACCTCTTATATGGGCGTTGTTCCCTCTGTCATTATGCCATCCCTTCGTTCTTCTTCCTATTTCTTCTTCTCTTCCCATTCCTTCCTCCTCATCTCCCATTCTTCCTTTAGTTCTTATTCTTCTTGCTACGATCTTAGTTCTGCTACCTGCAAGCTCTACTTTTCTCTCTTCCTCCACTCTGTTTTCTATATCCTCTGCTTCCTTTTTCTTTTGCTGCAAAAGTTTCCTGCATGAATATTGAATCCATTTTCACCTTGCATATTTTCTCTCCCTCTATTATGTATGCAACTTCCTCTTTCCCTGATCGTGTACTAGATTGCTCCCTTTTGCTACTATTGTTGGACTTACTTCCATGTTAGTGTTCACTCCTTTTCTATGAACAATTGAGTGTTCGCATATATTGGAAAGTTAATTGGCTCTTGCTCAACTTCTTCCCCAATAGTTCTTTCCATGGTCTCTCTTGAAGCAACTCTCTTTGGTGTCATTGTAATGATGACTTTTGGAGAGAATTGCTTCACGAGTGTGGTACCTATGGAATAGAAAGGACACTCATTGCAAGAAAACATTATCTATTGCAAATCTCACTTCATAGAATGTCAAGAAGAAATCAGGGCATCTGACAAGAGGGATTTCATAATTTTAATTGACAGGGGTGAGTGATTGACTGTGGGGAGTATGCACTACGTAGTCCCAACAATTAGTGTGGAAGCTTGATGACTGGAACCGTGCAATGCGCAATTCAATCTGGGCTAAGGATTGGGAGAGACTACGAATTGCACAGTCTCAATGGTCAAGCTGAGAGACTGGCTCCTGGAACTCTGCAGTTGGAGCCAACCCAAGCCATGCTTTGCACAATTCTAGAGGCCAAGAAAGAGGCTTGATTCCCCAGATTGCATAGTGCATGCTATGCATAGTGAGATCTGGGCAAGGGAAACCCAGATCTTCCAAAGGGAGTATGAAAAACAAGAAAATATGAAATATGGTGTGAGGTTGAGTGAAAATATGACAAAGTGTAGATGTGTGCATATGCATCAAGTGCAACAATTGACTAAACTAAAGGAAAATTAAGCATGTGAAGAGAGTCGCCACAACAACGGCCATTGGTGCAAAAACGGGAAAAATCATCCAACACTTTGGAAAGGAAATATATAGCTTGAAACAACACTTCTACAAGCTAAAATAAGTTAAAAAAACATCATTCGTGCAAATAAACAAGTGAAACATCACTCACACAATCTAAACAAAAAAAGTGATAGAAAAAGTGGCAAAAGACGATAAAATCAAAACTCACCCAGAATAGCAACAACAATGCTCCGAAGGCTCCTTGATCTCCTTAGGAATACTAGAGCTTGATTATCAAATGTAAAAATGAGCTCTAGAGGCATCCATGACATACAATTGAGAAAATTGGAATTTATGGCATGCATGCCTGAGATGAAGGACAAAAGTGACACTTGGAGAAAACTTCTAAAGATAGCAATGTGCCACCTTTGGGAAACTAATAGTCTATCCCTACTTCCTAGGGATGTTTTTTTCCCTTTATTTTTCTTTATTTTCTTGTCCTTAGTTCTTTTCTCC
>Ga0181473_100107_pt1 | contig 14398 bp, 3 predicted proteins | sample In2P11_FD_119089 | JGI IMG/M metagenome (GOLD analysis project Ga0181473, IMG submission 119089) | Clean room microbial communities from NASA Spacecraft Assembly Facility at Jet Propulsion Laboratory, Pasadena, California, USA -... ... | reverse complement strand
GGTGGTTTCATAGCCTCCATGGAAAGCACCCTATAATATATGATCAACAAATTCAATGTAGTCACATTAGTCATGACATTTTTAATCAAATGCAATACTTTTAACTATCAATCATTCATGCAATTTCAAGAGATATTTTTACCATAGTACTTCTACAAGTACTTAGAGAGCATTGACCCTCTAATCATCAAAATGATAAATCATTGCACCACATGCACACTGTCTTAGCTCCTGCTAAAGACATCCACACAATATTTCTAAAAGTACTCAGAGAGCACCTAGGTCTCTAATCATCGAAATGATCAATAAATGCACCAAATGCATACTGTCTTAGCCCCTACAAAGACATTCAAAAAACATTCAAAAGATTAGTAATACAATAAAATAAATTACACATTAGGGGAATTTTGAGGTCTAAAATGGGTCTCCTAAGGAAATTATAAAATAATAGTGGAAATAAAAAAATAAGATTAGATTACATCATCAAATTTTAGAGGGAAAAAAGAAAAAACTACTTTTTCAACTTATCTCCCTATGGCTTACTCAAATTTTGAGCAGAAACATTCATTGGATGCAGAATTTGATTCCTCATCCAAGGAGTACCCATGTTGCATACTTTCGAAGGACCCTACTACATGAATTTATCATTTTTCACATAGCAGAGTCCATCGAAAGTATGCAAAATGGGTACTCCTTGGATGGTGAATTAAATTTTGCATCTAATGAGTACTCCTGCTCGAAATTTGAGTAAAATGTTAGGGAGATAAGTTGAAAATACAAGTTGAAAAAGTAGTTTTATTATTTTATTATTTTTATCTTTTTACTTTTTTACCCAAAAAATGGTGAATCATCCCCCATGGTTGACATCATCATCTTGAATCTTATTGGTTCTTATAAAGTTTATTTTGATTGCGCATTTTTCGTAGGAGGACCATTTTAGACCTCAAAAGTTCTCTAATGCTTCGTGTAATTCTTTTCTGAGCACCGACTCCTTTCTTGTCAATATTTACACAATCATATAGAAAAATAATTTTAGTACAACACATAACTGATTAGTTAACTTGTTTCGCTATGAGAACCTTAGTGGGCAAAAGAATGTTCCCCCCAACCAATGGGAATTGGTTTCCACAACCAAATCGAGTCATTTTCACATCCAGACAGTTCTCTAACAGAGACCATACCAGGTCCAATTTGGATTTCCACTACCCAACCAGCTCAAGAATTCCAATGACCACACAGGGTCCAACACAAGATTCCACTTGGCAGCGTCTTGCCTATTCCTCTGACAATGTCCTATATATGAGGAATTTTGAGCCTCCTCCAATGGGCTCAAAAACCTATAGAGTTGCCTAAGGGTTTTCCCCCTCTCACCATCTTGGCCAACCCTTTTCCCTTATTAAGATCATCTTATCTCTAGGAAAAGTAAATCCAAATAGGAAAGCACCATCAACCCCTTCTTGGTAGGTAACTACCATCAACCCATGCCCTTATGGCCTTTCAAAATTGTCCACAATTGTCTGGCATGTGAAATTCTCTTTTAACACTCTTTCCCACAATAATTTACATAATGAGAAATATGCACATTATCAATAAAGAAAAAGAAACTTTTATATACATCATACATTCATACTTGACCCTCAACATGTGTCCGCAATATCTAGATTGGCAGGAAGGCATATAGGTGGTATACATTATGATTTTCCAAATAACACAATCATGCACATCATAACATTATACTTTCTCATTTACTGTTGCAATTCACATTGCAATATTTTACCTTCACATGTTCTCATGTTGTCATTAAGTTACCCCTTCTTTATCCCATTAGCAACATTAGTCATAAATATGCATTGTTTAAAAAAGTATTCAATTTCACAATTCTTTTAGTTTCATGCATAAATGTATATGCAAATATTCATTAATTTGTAAATTCCAATAACAGTTAGGATCCATAGTGTATTGTTACCAATAGACCAACACATGAAGTGACTACTATAATCACTTGTGACAACTTGCAATAAGATTTAATCAACTCCAATTCATGCATACAATTTCTAATAATTAGTCATGTAACACTAACTAATCAATGTTACCAACCATCTTAATGCATTCATGACAAGGCTCAATCAACAACTAGTTATTACAATCAAGTCTCATTACTCAACTCATTGTTTATTTTTAACATCTAAAAGGGTTCTTCCATTGTCCTTTTAAAACACTATCATCCTCTTCAAGGGCATTCCCCATATTTTAGATTCATGCATTCACTCATTAAAAGTAGTGCATTGTAAGTTTAGTTATGTTCATTAAATGAATCATTAATATTTTCATATTTGAAAAGGTTGATAGTCAACTCTCATTTTCACTAGTGAGTGCTTAGGATTATTCATAGGTGCAATAGAGGTTTTATTATATTTTATCTTCATCAAGATTCAAATGTCATGAGCACATTTTTGTAGCAGACTTTATTACTTACTACTCTTCAATGTGGTTATAAACATGCATCATGCATCTCATGTAAAAAGTAGTCTACTGCATATTTCATTATATAGTTTGTTAGAATCATATCTAAGCTTATGCCCACTAGTTTCATACCTCTACTTATTTTCTGCTTACCAATTTCAAAAAGGTGATAGTACTACAACCTTCAGCTATGATACCACTTGTAACATCCTCTGGTAACCTCGCATGAAAATGTATGGAGTTAGAAAAAATTCTTACAACATTTACCCACAGTAGCTATCCAATTTACTCTTCCAAATTCCTTATTAACCATTAGATAGAATCTTTATCATTACATAGAGTAACTTTAGTAATGGAATAGTAAATTACATAACCATTAACAACCATTGTTGTAGTATATTAAAATAAACTTTCTGATGTAACCTTGCATCAATTCCATGATTCTTTTAACTCGGTTAGTTAATAATATTCTTAATAATATAAATGTCACATCATGCAAGGAATCAACATCATAAAAATGACACAATAGACAACCACATCATTAAACAATGATATACCCTCGAAACTCTGTAGGGTGAAAAACAACAAACGTTTAAATTTTTTATTAAATGCTCATGAGGATGTTCACCCCTCACTCATTGGTTATAAGGGGATTCCATCCCTTGACCATTATCATAAAATATTACAAAGAATATCATCTCAAAAACAACATAATTTGTTATAAGCTTATTACAATCATCATGTCATTATTTACCCACAAACCCTTGAGCGTTGTGTCTTTAGGGCATGGTTCTTGCCATCAGTGGATTATCTTGCACTCGACATTCCTTCAATATACATAGACAACTAACTTATTGCCTACCATAATGGTAACTTAATGCATCTTTATATGTTGCAACCTTTTCCTGCAACTACTATTGTTAACATCCTTTGATATCATGATTAAATTAAATATTAATCAAATCAATTCATAAATCTTTACTAGTGGTGCTTCACCTTCTATTCATGTACATTCATGAAATGAAAACAAAATATCATGCCATGCTTCTTCTAACAACATTACATATGCATTAGGTATAAGTGTATAACCATCAATGCATTTTTATAAACAAATACCACATTAACTAATATTCCCCTCGCATAAGCACACATTCTTGCAAGAAAAATCACTACAACTGTTTAGACATTCCTTTAAAGGAAACTAACACATCATTTATGATCTTAGTTGATGTGAATTACATAAACTTTATCAAAATAACTAGCCCTTCAGCTATTAATTCTGGTGCATGCAAATACGTAAAGAAAACTAACACAACAAATATTGTTCCTATGCATACAAATGCATATACTTTCTAAAAGAATCTTCTCAAAAGAATGTTTAACACAATAGAGCATGCAAACACATGTTTCCTTTTCAAGGAAATCTAACACTATAGGGCATTTAAAAACATGTTTTCCTTTCCATAAAACTAATGCAATAAAGCATACAAACATTACCCATATATATTCCAAGGAAACTGTTAACTCAAAATCAGGCCCTAGAAGTTTGCAGACCAGGAAGACTTCAAGTAACTGTTTCAAACCAATCTTTTAGCTAAGGCTTAGCCTCCTCAGCCTAAGAGGGCTCTCTCAAAGGGTTAATGATATTGATTAAAAATATGAATAGATGGCTAACTCTATGGTTTGTGATTTTATAGGTTTATAGGTTGAAAGATGAAGGCTGGCTACCATTAGGCTATGGAGTCAAAGTATGTTTCAATACCACAACAAGATCAGCTTAACATGAAAGTCAAGGCATAGAGAGTCTTTATACATCAACAAAAAAAAGATACAATGCAAGGAAACACAGTTTATAAATACATGAAATAAGTTAGAGCATCATTGATGAGTTCTAAGTAACATGTATTCATACCACTGCAAGTAAGTGGAAGAAGAAAGCCATGAGACAATAGGACATTAAAAACTCTCTTTGAATCCTGAGTAGTGAAGCCAAAACATTATACCTAGCATGGAATTCAAGGTATGATAGAGTTCAAGTGCAGAAATGCAAACATAAAATAGTGAAACATAATTAGTTTATCTATGAAGGGAGTCGGAGCATCATTGATGAGTTCTGAGTTACATCAGTAAACATCACTGCAATGTAAGTAATGAAAAATGCCATCAAGACAAGAACACACAAGAAATCTTCATGAACCTTAAGTTGTTTAAGTAGAAATTCTGCATTAGGTTAAAAAATATACACAGTCTGCACATAGAGCAGCAGTTGAGCCAAAAATCCTCCAACCCCTTGATAATTCGACCTCTTGCTCTATATAAAGCATTTACAATTAGGATTCCATCATCCCTCATCAAGAGAATTTGAATTTTCCATCAGTGACACCTATTCTAACCATAAAACAAACCATTAATTAGAACTAGGTGTTAACTAGGAGTGGTAGTGACCTAATACAACTAGGAGTGTAACTCCTTATCATGATTACAACAACCATATCTAAGAATTTAAAGCATTATTTTACAACTTGCAACCTCAAGAAGTCGAATTTGATGAAGCCTCCCACGTGGTCACCCAACTGCTGATGACAAACCCTAGAAATTAGGGAACATGTTTCCCTGTTTTTAGGTTTAAATCCTTGAAAATTGGCACGTGGGATAGAGCCTTTATCTCCTCACCCATGACACGTTACGAAACTGAAGGAGGTTTTTGTAGCCCATGTTGTCTAGAACAAAAACCTCTCCTGGTTTTTTAAAATATTCCTCCAGCTGTCCAGAACCTGTCCTTGAAAAACACGTGTCAAACAGGGAAAATCCATTTTCTGAAATTAGGGTCTCAATTAAAGCTTCTTATCTTCCAACTAAAAACACTTATGAAGAAAGTGAGATGGGTTATTGTAGCTGGAGAGTTGATGAAGATAAACCTCTTTCCAAATTCCAAAATACCTTTGCATGTGACCAGCGACGGATCTTGAAAAAGACTTCTAAAACCAGAAGACCAAGCTTGACTTTCAGCAGTTTCATAGCGCAAGTTTAACCATAAATTCCTCCCACCTCAGAATAAATTTGAAGAAACTGAAAGAGGTTTTTGTAGTTCAGCATTTTAGAAAGAATAGCCTCTTTCAGTTTGCAAAATTAAGTTCTCAGCTACTCAGGAAAGCTTCTGGAAGTTAACTAGTAAAAACAGTTTTTTTGCTAAAATAGGCTGCTTCAGGGGTTTCGTAGCGCGCTACGAAAACACTGATTTCGTAGCGCAAAATAGGATTTTTACACTATCTGCGCTACGAAAATGTGGATTCGTAGCTAGTTTTAAAATTTCTCCAAAATTATGTGAGATATGACTTCTACACACATGGTGAGGCTTCTAGGACATGGAATGAGGCTGTCAAACTTTATTTGAAAATGGACATGAGACTCTAACCCTATGACTTAGACTCTAAAACATAAAAATGACTTGACCATGACTTGACCATGACTGATACAAGAATTGAGAGACCATGTAAGTTGTTCAAATTTTTTAAGGAAGTTTTACAGTGATAATAGAAACCAACACATTACTATGGTTTTTGTGCATGTAGACTCATCTTCTTTCCCAAAGAATCTTTTCCAATGTAGGCTAACACAACATGCTATCATTTCCCACATACAAATGTACATTCTTTTCAAACAAAATCTAATACAAAACTTGCATGCATATACACTATCTTATTCCAAAAGAAACTAACATAATAGTTATGATAGCATAAAAATAATCACATATAATTTTTTTCTAAATAAATATAGCTCAATAGTTCTTTTATCCATGCAAAGAACATATCTCTATAGCAAAATGACTATTCTTTGTGCACACAAGAGCTTATCAATAGTCCTTCTTTAATGTACGCAAAACATATTGCCTTCTCTAGAATTATAGTATCATTAACTATTATTTTCATGTAAACAAATACATACTTATTTTTCAAAAGGAAGTTTATATAACTTTGTTTTTCTATATTTCTACATGCAAGTTTCTCATGCTTCCCTTTTCAAGAAATTACTATACATAACCATCTTTTATGCACAACACTCAAACAACAATAACAAGGTTAACTTAACCTTTTATGCACCTAAATCAAGAAATTAACAAATTCATCTAGGCAAACAATCTTTTCAAGAGATTATTCTTTTCAAGAAAATTAACATAATAACTTTCTCTATCTACAGGCAAAAACATATTTCCTATATCGCAATGACTACCCTTTTGTACAATGTGCAACATGTGTTTTTCTAACACAATGAGCCTTACTTCAATGCACGTAATATTTTCAAGAAACAAGCATGCATTCTTGTTCTTGTATGAAAAATATTCATATGCATGTTTTAAAAAAACAATATTTATTTTTCATCAATTCATGCACAAAACTCCTATCCAGTCTTTCTGCACTCAAGTCCTTGTAGTCTTTAAATAAACAACATGGCTAATATATGCATACGGATCCACCAAAACTCTTCCAAGAAAATTAATGTAATTAACTTTCTCATATATGTATATGGATCCATCAAAACTCTTCCAAGAAAATTATTCTAATTAACTTTTCTCTTTTCCAAGAATTCATGCATGCAAAAAAACATTTCACTTCGAAATCTAATATAATGATCATGTAACTAATATTTTCTTTTCAAGAATTAACATAGAAATTTATTTCAAGAATTCCAATATAATGGATATTATTATTGTGCACATATTCCTATGAAGAGTCTATAGGAATCATGTAATCTCTCCAAGGAAATTAATAATCTAATTTTCTCTCATAATTTCTTGGCAATCTTTTCTTTAATGAAATAACTTAGTTTTTTTTTTTCTCTTTTCATAAGAAAAGTTTACATATATTATTTCCATGAAAGATATCGTGATTTATTTAATATTTTTGTATCCAGGTTTCAGTGTTTTCTTTCCAAGAAAACAACACCCCTAACTTATATTTTACCATGCAATTTTTCTTTTAGTGAAGTAATATCATTTCTTTATCTTTTACCATGCATTTTTCTTTCAGGAAAGTAATATGATTTCTTTCTTTTACCATGGAAACTTCACATACATTATTTATGAAAAGTAATATGACTATTATATCTTTTTGTGTGCATGATTCACGTGCATTCTCTTTTCAAGACAAGCAACATCCCTACAATATATTTTTTTAATAAAACTATGTCGTTTCTTTGTTTTTAATATGTAGAGTTCTCGTGCATGTTTTTAGAGAATAACTACATAGAAACCATGCAGAACCTTCCAATGAAATAATTAATTCCTCTACAAAAAAATCCTTGCAACTTTCAAGAGTCTAGAGCAATATTACAATTAATAAAATAACATATCATTCCTTACACAAAACACATATGCAATTTCTTTCCAAACAAATTCATGGTTACTTATCTTTGGTGTGTAATAACCATGAAGTCCCATGCACATACTTCATATTCAAGAATATCTTTCATTGGATCCACAATATTCTTCAGCAAAGTTGTGATGATCAATGCCTCAAGACTTCACATGATGAAATCTCCAGTAGATGAAGATGAAAATTGTTTTTCCAAATTACGAATGAATTTAAAGAACCTGTAAAACTTTCTTTATCTTAGTGAGTTGTCATTTTCTTTATTTGATTCAAATTACTTCAATTAAATCATAATGGTTCTTGTTTTCAACCATTTCTTTAAATATGGTAAAAATAATCTTTTCCATAATGAATGCCAATGTAAAAGCAGTTTATAGGGATATTACAAATATTGAGAAACTTAAAATGGAAAATTAGAATTAGTTACCATGTTAGAGTTACAAGTGGTTGTCACCTCTATGAGGTTGTAATTTCTTAGGGGGCATTATTTTTATGGAAGCCTTTGGTTTGATTGGTGGCTTTTGAATTCTCACTTTGTTAAGTATTTTGAAACATTGCATATTCAACTATGGGTAATTGAATAGTTGGGAGTAACAACTTTAATACTTTCCATACAAATTTCATTTTTTGCTAAATTAATACAAAAATTAATCTACTTAATATGGTTTGCAAAATAGTATAGCAAACCAATAACATTATAATAATAATAATGAGAAGAAAAGGATGATTGTATAAAATTAATGGAAAATTGATATGATTTTTTTTTACTATTTCAAACAAGATTGGAAGTCTTTGGTTTGATTAGTGGCTTTTGAAATCTTACTCTATTAAGTATTTTGAAACATTGCATATTCAATTGTGGGTAATTGAGTAGTTGGGATTAACTATGTTAATATTCTCCATGTTTCTATTTTTGTTAACTTACTTAATATAAAAAATAATCTACTTATTATAGTATGCAAAATAATGTAGCGAACTAAAAAAGTTATAATAATAATAATGAGAAGAAAAATATGATTGTATATCTTTTGTTATTTTTTTTCAATTGTGGTTTACGGTCCTTGAGTGATCACTACATCAATAGGTAATAATCTGGGTAGATCCACCTGAAGGGAGCTACATTCATAGATAATAATATGGGTAGATCCACCCCTAAGTGGCCACTACATCCATAGGTAATAATCTGGGTAGATCCACCCGAAGGGAGCTACATTCATAGATAATAATATGGGTAGATCCAGCTGAAGGGATCTACACGCCGACTTATCTAGTCGAGCCTAACCCCAAGGGCATCGAAAATATTTGACCATGTGACGCCCCAATTTGCAAGGTACTTAGCAATGGGAACACAACCAATTGAGCTATCCCTTGGGGTTGATGATTGTATACAATTAATGGAATATTGATAAGAAGTATTTGTTTTGGCTATTTCAAACAAGATTGGAATTGACATGTATTTAAAATGGAAAATTAGTTAGCATGTTGGAGTTACAAGTGCTTGTTACCTCTATCATGCTATAATTTCTTGAGGGGCATAATTTCTATGGAAGCCTTTGGTTTGATCCTAGCTTTTGAAATCTCACTCTGTAAAGTATTTTGAAACATTGGATATTGAATTGTGTGTAATTGAGTAGTTGGGATTAACAATGTTAATACTCTCCATGTAGGTTTCATTTTTGTTTAACTTACTTGATATAAAAATTAATCTACTTAATATTGTTTGCAAAATACTATAGCAAACAAAAATAATAATAATAATAATAATTAGAAGCAAAAGATGATTGTATATAATTAATGGAATATTGATAATGAATATTTGTTTTGAGTATTTGAAATAAGATTGGCATTGACTTGTGTTTCAAATTGAAAATTGGTTAGCATGTTGGAGTTACAAGTGGCTGTCAAGTGGAGGGAGGAAGATCCATTGTGATTAAAGTTGTTCTTGAGGCAATTTCTATTCTCTAGATGTCTATGTCATGGTGATCTATAAAAGACCATGGATATTCCATTAGAAAAATCATCACAATAGATCTAATAAAAATAGATTGAAATCTATAATATATGGGTTAATTTTCTTATATTTTAAATTTATTTATTATTATGTTATGCTTGTGCATTTAATAAATAAAATATGGAAAATAGAGAACGATAAACTAGAATCAAACACCAACCAAAATTAACACAACATATGCTCTAGGAAACCCTTAAGGGAGAAAACCCAGCTAGAAGGTGGGGTTGCTTTCCTTTTTCTCTAAAATGGAAATAATGCAAGTAAAACAAGGAGAAGGAACTTTTTTTGGAGTACATGAAACATGTGGCCTAATATGTTGTTATAGACATTAAAACCCATCTAATATGCTCTCTCACCCATACTCCCAATTTGTTTTTCTCTATTGTTGAACAAGATGCAATAACAAATGAATGAAATTGTTTTTTCTCTTTGTGTCCCAATTATAACATAATCTAATAGCCAACTAGATGCAATAAAAAATGAATGAAATTGTTTTTCCTCTTTGTGTCCCAATTATAACATAGTCTAATAGCCAACTAGGGGTACATTTTCACTTATTCAACATTCAACTAGAATTACAACTTTGACCATTTGAGTATTTTTCATTCCCCACATGGCTAACCCTTTTTGTATGAGTAACTGAGGTTGATGTGGCATCCTCTAGAACTATGGTGGTCCAACAAGAAGGTCAACTTCTAGGCGGCATAACTTTTATACATACTCTAATTGACATATTTCTTACACTGTTGGAAATGTGTAGAATAATACTAGGGGATATAGCACAAGAAATAGTTTTTTGCACCCAAAAAAACTCGTTTGATTCCTCAAACTTCCTTCAAAAGGTTTTAGGCCCCAATTCTTGATTCCTCTAATTTTTTCCACTATAAAAGCATTGAGATAGATGAAAATCAATATAATAATATAATCTAAATCATACCTCCCCATTTTGGGAGGCTTTTGGTCCTTGTTACCCACCACCTATGGGTTGTATATATATGAGAATTTTTTTCTCCTAGATGGTCCTCAACCAGCAACCAACAACCCCTTGTAGCGACAAGATAGCTTGATGCACCATTATCTTTGCTACTTGAGCCAACCATGTGGTCCCTCACCCATCTGTTGTGATTGTATGTTTGAAGGTGGGTCTCCTGACCCCAAAGGTATGGATTTTCATTGGTATAATTGAGTAGTTTACCTTACTTGTCATGGGCACTTTTGGGCATGGATTGGTGGAGGGATTCGATAGAAGAGTGGGTTAGGTTTGTACACTTGTCTCCATTGCTCGATTTTGTGGTTAGCCTTGTATCCTAGTCTCATGGGATCTCTTTTATTGGCCATTAGCTTTAGGGTTTGCACTACACGGGAAATCTCGATTTTAGTTGTGTGGTCTTGCTTTCCGAAACCATATACATCACTCCCTTCCACTTATTTTAGTCACATTCATCTCTTTTCTCATTCAAGTCCACTTGCGTCCACTGGGTCCACATAGGGTTAGCCTCCCCCTCCCCTTATCCACACCTTGGGTCGGGCCTAGAACAATTCCCGGAAGTTGATGCAGCTAAAAGGAAAAGAAAAAGCATAATTTGGCCACACTTAATAGGAAATGTACCACAAAACGAAAAATATGGTCAGGACATAAACATTTAGCGCGTGGGAAAAAAGTTAAACAAGAACTCAATCACTTATCCATGGCCATCACCCTGGTTCTTATGGGTCCTAGATGAGCCCTCTCCATCATTAAGGAACCCGTGATTGTCCCAACCCTTGGTGGGCAATGAACTAGCCCACCTTAAGGGGGTATATACTATTATATCCTACACATCATGCTCTCATCCCCTGGAGCCCCGAGCAATTATGAAGAAAAAACAATCAAAGGAAAAATTCATATGAAGAAGGATTGGAAAATAAAGATTGGGGTAACTCATGTACCATGATTTTCTCCCTCCTACCCTCATATACCCAGGTGTGTGATGCCCTTATTATAGCTACCCTTATACCATGACATGTGGTCTAAATGATTCCTCTAATCCCCACTCTTTTCCATTACTATGTCATTTTCCACCTACCACTTGAGAAGTGTACCATGGACATGTCACCCCCTTTAAAGGTTGAAACCACCTAATAGGGTCCTTTATTAACCCCTCATTTAGCTTGGAGACACTTGTACATCCCAAAACCCGATATGGAAGGGAATGTCACCATGAAGTGGCCCAATGATTCCATGACTTGTAAATTCTTTTACTTGATTATTCTAATGATGTGTTATATTGGAAGGCAAGGGGACGCATTGGACCTTATGCAGGATTGCAGGTAGGTCTCCATTTGAGGCTTGGTCTCCTATACGGGGTCCTAGCCTTCCAGAGGGACACATTGGCACTTGTAGGGTGAGTTTTGAGAGCCATGGGCCTCCACCATAACAGAGAGTACTTCATGGATCCCTAGCACCACTCATTGATTGCTCATGTTCCACCTTTTGGATGAGGAAGATCCACCTAGATCACCACGGCCATCCGGCACCACACTTTCACCATACACTTCTCAGATGTTTGAGGGTCCATATGAGGATGTATCAGGGCGTATGTCATCATCCTAGCCCTCATGAATGGTTTACAAACATTTTTTATCCACTTGGTGACCCATGAGGATGTCCTTGTGTCCTTCACACCCACTTGTGGGCACCATACAGATTTTCTTGGAAAACAAGGGGATAACCCCTTGTCCATTATGTTTGAGGTCCAGTCTCACATCATGGCACACTCAGGACTTCATTAGGCCTCCTCAAAGGCCCAATGACTTGCTTTATTAATCATTTGACCCTCTTGAGATGCTTACTATTATGTAATTGAGCTATTTGGTGGGCTTGTCACCAAGGGATGTTATTATTGCACATTATTTTATTATTTGGGGCTCAATAAAGCCAAATTAGGCAAATCAAACTCATTAGTGATTGTATAAGTAGAAGAGAGGTGATTCATTTTCATCATCATCACTTGAATTGGATTAGTATCTCTTATGAGATTTTCACACTTTTTGTTGGGATATATTTTTTGAAGCTTTTCTTGATGCACTATGATGTTTCAATTTCACTATTGTCTTTGGATCTTCTCTAATGTGAAGTTGATAAATGGATATACTATCTCTCCCATGTAAGTCAAAATTTTGATGATATTCTTGTTATCTTACTAGTTAACTGCATGTATGTTGTTATATTTATTCTTATATGGGTTAAATGTAATGCATAATTCTTCTGGGACCTTGAATAAGTGATTAAATGCATGTGTTTACCTTTGAGGGATTAGGTGAACGTTCCTAGAGGTAACTCTTAGATAAAAGACATCGAAACTTTGTCTCCTTTGCAAATTTGAAGTATAAATCTCTATTGATCTAGTTGTTTTCCTTAGGGAGGCTAGAAAAGATTAATTAGGGCTCCTCATGATCTATGTGTATCTTGACTCCATTAATCCCAAGCAATAAGACAATGATCCTCGTATCCATTTAGTGGTCAAAATAACATTTATTTTCTCCCTTTCTTCTAATTCTAGGCCTAACCTGAGAATGTATCCTATGGAATTGCATGAAATCATTTTTAGCCACCCAAAGCCCTTGAAAATTGGTCCACTATTGCATTGTAGTTTGCTAAAGAGGTCCCCCAAATTTCAAGCAATTTCGACGTTGGAATCCTGAGATATAGCAAGACCTAGCCACAAGACCATTTCTTTCCCTAAGTTGATTTGGGTTAGTGACCTCATTAGGATCGTTGCATCCAAATCTCAAAATAAAATTTCTCTTTTTATCCTCTTCTCTTCCATAATTAGGTCAATCACTTCATTGGTTGATCAACTCCACACTCTTAACCTAATTCTGGGTCCACTTGGTCCCGCAACTTTAAAACTCAAATTCCACAAAGATCACATAAATACCAACTCTCCATGAGGATTTCTAGGCCTAGGAATCATCTTTACAATATATACTATGAAACCCTAGCCTTCACAGTCCTCTTAGCCCTTCCTAGATAGCATATCACTTTGCTTCCCGAGTAAGAAAGCCATATAATTGAGTCTCTCTTGTGAGTCGACCATAGGAATCCCTCATTATCCTCTTATTGATCTATTAATCTAGTGATTCCCCTTATACCAAGTCTTCACCCATTAGTCAAAGTATGTAAAGAGAAAGGAGCCTTAGTTGCAGTGACAGTGGGCTATCTCTCCATTGTTACCCCTTGACCTAGTAGTTTTTCTATAGGATCCCCTCCTAGAACCCTTGCTAGTTTGAGTGGTGATGATCCTCATTATTGAGTAATTATATGGGCCTTAATTGGCCTTAATTCACCTCCTAGCTTAGTCAAACCAACTATTCTCACAACTTATTGCATACTTTTGATTATATTTTGTTTATGAAATGAGTTAGAGTTGGATATTTGGCTTTGTGGTCTAATGTGCATCTAATATAGGAATAAAGGGGTAAAAGCAAGGAAAATTGCAGGTATAAAAGATAAAAGTAAAGAACTATGGAAAAGACCTTGGAAAAGACTCGAATGGGACAAGGGAGAGTAACT